>Ga0075530_1000194_pt1 | contig 27470 bp, 22 predicted proteins | sample NGEPerD_2_FD_75101 | JGI IMG/M metagenome (GOLD analysis project Ga0075530, IMG submission 75101) | Arctic peat soil microbial communities from the Barrow Environmental Observatory site, Barrow, Alaska, USA - NGEE PermafrostL1-D | ecosystem: Environmental > Terrestrial > Soil > Wetlands > Peat ... | reverse complement strand
TTGGGAGGCTCGGTTGGAAGCAGCGGGGCGACGACGGCCCAGAGATCGTCGGAAACACGTGGTTCTGCCATCATACCCGGTGACCTATCAACCACCGTGCCACGGTTTTGAAAGGCACTCTGAGGACATACTGGACCAGGCCGGCCTGGTCCTCACCTTCCAGGATGGCGACGAGCCGTCCTTCCGGGTTAAGGAGAAAAGTAGCCGGCCAAACAAGCCCCGAATACATCTTCGCCAGCTGTTGGTGGTGATCGTACAGCATCGGGCTCGATCCCTTGCAGTCCGGTCGAGCCGGTATCGCACCCAACATGACGGTGATGCGAAACGCGCCTTCCCGGAATTCCGGTGGTTCAACGGGTGAGCATGGATCGTCAGACACGCGTATCACCAGCCATCGCCTGAGGAAACGCCGGATCGAAATCGACGCGCCGGGGCGATCATCCAGGCTGAACAGCACATCGCGAAGATCACTCCCTCGAAACCCGGCGGAGGCAAGGTCATGGGTACCGGTGGAATGTTTGTCTTCCAAATTGGACCCCTCCTCGGATGCGCTCGGGACAGGTTGCGGGTCGGCACGACGGGATTCACGTCCGCTCAATAGTCACGCGGCGGCCACATTGGTTGACGATCTCGATCAGCCCGACACATGTGTGAATTACCTTGCCTGATTGTCACGCGGCTCCCAGTGGCCAGTTCAGTGTGGCGCTTGCGAATCCATCCGGCATCCGTAAAATCACCGATTTCCACGGGTGATTTCCTACGTGATGCACGTACACACCAGACCTGTTCGACGCGTCGAACAGGTCTGGTGTGTACAGCGACGTGAATTCCGGAGTTGGCGTATTTTACCAAATCACGGTGTACTGGGGCATGGGACGCTATGTCGATCTACCGGACCACCCAACGACCTCCTAGTCAGCGGCGACGGCCACCGGCATCGCCTCGGGCGCGAAGATTGGCGCCAGGGCCGAATGAATTGCCACCATCCCGCGGTGAATATCGGCCAACGTGCCGGGAGTGATCGTCTGCGCCGCGTCGCACATGGCCGTTTCTGGCGTCGGGTGCACCTCAACAATCAACCCATCCGCGCCGGCGGCTATTCCCGCCATCGCCATCCGCGGCACCAGCGAACGATGACCGGTGCCATGACTCGGGTCAACGATGACCGGCAGATGGGTCAGCTCCTTCAGGCCCGGAACGGCGTTCAGGTCGAGATTGAAACGGAACATCGTGTCGAATCCACGGATGCCACGCTCACACAGGATCACGTTGGGGTTTCCGTGGGAGAGGATGTACTCGGCGCTCATCAGGAACTCTTCGACGGTTGCCGAGAATCCGCGCTTCAGCAGCACCGGCTTGTCGCTGTCGCCGACCCGCTTAAGCAACGGAAAATTCGCCATGTTGCGGCTGCCAACCTGGAGCATGTCGGCGTAGCTCGCCACCAGATCGACCTCGCCTGGCTCCATGACTTCCGTCACCACTGGCATTCCGGTCGCGTCCCGCGCGGCGGCGAGATGTTGCAGCCCCAGCTCTCCCAGACCCTGAAACGAGTACGGAGACGTGCGTGGCTTGAATGCGCCCCCGCGGAGGATCGATGCGCCCGCGTGCTGAGCGGCCCTGGCGCCCTCGACCAGCCCATCGAGATCCTCCACCACACATGGTCCCGCCATGATCACCGGATCACCGTTGCCCACTGGCACGTTGCCAACCATGACGGTGGAAGAATCGCGGAGCTCACGGCTCGCCATCATGAACGGCTTGTGAACTGGCTCCACCCGGGCGATGCCAGGCAACCCCATTTGATCGATCGGGATACTCCCGCCGATCCCGATGACCTGCGCGTCCCGCTCGTTGCGCACAAGATTCGCCGTCAGCCGTCGAACCTTTGCGGCCTCCAGGATCGCCGCCGTGGTGCTTGCCGGTACGCTTGCCTGCAACTCGATGATCATGACCCCCAAATCCTTTCCTGACTCTGGCACTCCGCCGGAGCGTGTCTTGTCGTCAATCGCCGATCGTCCGAATTCGAATTCCCAGGTTGCGCCGGATGCCTCCGGACAACAAAAAACCGGGACATGTGCCCCGGTTCCCCCGTCGTACAGTGCTGGTTCTAAAGTGGTGGCGGTTTTAAGTGCGCATAACACCAAACCGCCCCGCCAGCTCTGCCGGGGGGGTGGTAAAATACCAGTAATAAGCAGCCGAAGCAGACGATCGAGGACATGCCTCAACCGCGTTGCGACTCAACTCTTTGACTGGTGCAGTGTCGTGTACCTTGTCCATGACCATAGCAGCGTATCCCCCCACCATCCATCTGTCAAGACTTTTTCGAAAATCCGCGTCAATTATCCCGTCGTCTGAATGTCGTTCGGTACCAGCGCGCCAGAGTGCCAGGAGCTCAAAACCCATGCCCGACACCAATCCGCTCACGCTCACGACAAATCCCCGCCTGTCCTTGGCGCTCCATGGTGACGGCGCCGGGTTCGAGCACGCGGTGGTGGATGCCGGTCAGGAGAAGACGACGGCCTGGCTGCGAAACCGGATCGGCGACGAGATCGACCCGGAGATACTGAGTGACGCCCTCGCCGCCTGGTTCGGCTCCGAGTCGCCTGATGACCTGGTCATGGCTCGGGTCGACCTGGCCGAGCTCCTCACCGATGTTGACGATCCTGTCGCGGAGCTGCTGTGGGATGCGTCGAGGCGCGATGGATTCGAGCGTAACGATGGCGACCAGGCGTTCGATGCCGCGGTCCACCTCTCGCGAATGGCCGAGGCTGGAGATGACCCATTGACCGCCGCCGAGTTCTATATCGAGTTCTTGAACTGGCGTCGGACCGATCAGCATGTCTCCGATCCAGAGTCGGTGCACCAGGCCCTTGAGGAAATCGTGCGTCTCGCCCAGCTCGATGGAGCAGCAGCTTCGGGCGCGCGGTTTGCTCATGCCCACAGTGTCTTCACCCGTCTGGTCGACGATGACGCCGCCGCCGCGGTGGAGGGCGACTGGATTCCGGCAGACCCGCCGTTTTCGGGCTGGGAATGACCGCGCCACGCTGGCGTGGGTCTTGCGACAACGTCAGGGTTGACGCACAATAGCCTCATGAGTGAGGCGATCTGCCTCGACATCCGTGTCCCAATGCGGGGAGACGAATATTCACCAAAATGGAGGAAAGCCAAATGGCATACGAACTTCCAGCCCTTCCGTACGCGAATAACGCGCTCGAGCCGAATATCGACGCGCAGACGATGGAAATCCATCACGATCGCCATCATGGAACCTACGTGCAAAAGGTCAACGACGCCATTGCCGGGACCGATGTCGAGTCGCTCAGCATCGAGGAGCTCGTGCAGAACCTCGATCGGGTTCCCGAAGCCAAGCGCGCCGCGGTGCGAAACAATGGCGGTGGGCATTGCAACCACTCCTTCTTCTGGAAGATCATGGGTCCGAATGGTGGCGGCCAGCCTTCCGGAGCGCTCGCCGACGCCATCAACCAGGCATTCGGCAGCCTCGATGCGCTGAAGGAACAATTCAACACCGCCGCCGCGAACCGCTTCGGTTCGGGATGGGCATGGGTCGTGGTCGATGGCAGCGGCAAGCTCGCCGTCACCAGCACACCAAATCAGGACAATCCGCTGATGGACGGCTCCGGCACACCGATCCTCGGTGTCGATGTCTGGGAGCACGCCTACTACCTGAAGTACCAGAACAAGCGCCCGGCCTACCTGGATGCATGGTGGAACACCGTGAACTGGGATGCCGTCGCCGATAATTACTCGGCCGTCCGCAAGTAGCGCAGTCGCCTGACTCTGGACCAAACATGACAAAACTGCCGGTTGGGGGAAACCCAGCGGCAGTTTTGTCATGTTGGCGCCCTTGACGGATGCGCACGGAACTCCTTACGCTCATTCCTACCATTCCGTGACTGGCAGACCTCACACCTGGAAGGACCTCACGACATGATACGACCTGGCCCAGCGGCGCACCGGTTTCTCACAATCTCGATCGCCTTTTTGGTGGCAATCGCCGGGATCGCGACCGTCGTGGCCCAGGCGCTCGGACCGGCCGGCCCCTCGCCCGCCAGCGGAACTGCCTCTGTCATCGCCCATGCCGTCGTGGAGCTGCCCGAGGGGAACGCGGTCTGGCGGATTCGCAACCTGCCGGTGGACGACATGGGCACGCCGATCGAAGCCGAATACCCAGCTTTTGTCACCGTCGAAGGCGTTCCAGTGCTGGTCGAGACAGGCGCGACGGGACTTCGACAACGCATCGCCTCGGGTGAAGCGGCCGTGATCGCGCCCAACAGCGACACAACCCTTCGAAGCATGGGACCGCCCCAGTCCGTCACCGTGGTTGACGTGCTGCCCGTTGACGACGCCACCATCTCTGGCGCCACCGGCAGCATCGGAAGCGCGTTTCCCGTGGAACCCGGTCAGTACGATGTTGACATCCTGCGAGATGTCCTGGACGAAGGGGATACCACCTCCATTCCGCGTGGCAATGGCCCAGTCGAGCTGCTCCTCCGGAGTGGGCAGGTCGAGGTCGAAGCGGATGATGAGTCGTTCACGATGACGGCGGGCGATCATCGTGCCGCCAGCGGGGACGTGACGGTGACGGCCGCTTCCGATGACACGGTGATCCTTGCGTTCCGGATCGGCCCGGATATCGGTCTTGAGCTGGAGGCGACACCCGCGCCGGCCACACCAGATGGCGCGACGCCGGAGGTGGCGACACCGGAGCCCGCCACGCCCCCCACCACGCAACAGCTTGTGCCAGTGTCGAACTCGACGCAGGAGCCGGAGACGACCGTTACCGCCGGCGCTCCTGACGATGTTGACACCGATGGCGATGGGCTGACGGACATTGCCGAAGCGATCGCCGGCACCGATCCTTCGGTCGAAGACACCGACGACGACGGGATCAACGACGGAGACGAGGTCGATCTCGGCACCGATCCACTGAATATCGACACCGACGGCGACACCCTGTACGACGGGGGCGAGCTTATCTATGTCACCAACCCGCTCGTTGTCGACACCGACGGCGATGGGCTCAGCGATGGCGACGAAGTGTACATCCACGAGACCGATCCGACGAAGGTTGATACCAATGGGGATGGTGTCGACGACTTTTCCGACGTGGCGAATGGGACCACGAGCGGAGGTGAGATCGCCGCGTCGGAAAGCAGTCAGGTCAGCGCGAGCAATGTCGACAGCGACAACGACGGGCTGCTTGATCGCCAGGAGCCGCAATATGGCACGGATCCCTTCGTCTGGGACTCGGATGGCGATGGCGTGAACGATTCCAACGAGGTCGGTGGCGGGTCCGACCCGCTCGACCCCGACAGCTTTTGAATGCATCGCCGCCCGCCAGGTTCCGGCACGATGGGCCGGAACCTGGCGGGCGGGTGTTCTGCTCGTGTTGAAGCGTCGTGGATACGTTGCTATGACCCGGCGGTAAAGATCTCCACCTGAGTCGCCGTCCCCGGCAGGCACTGGACCTCGGCCGAAATCAGGATCGGATCGCCGACCCGCTCCAGCAGCTCCATGTCATAGATGCCGGGCAGCAGCCAGACGTAGTCGCCTTGCTCGAACTGGTCCTGCCAGACGATTACCCCGGCGAGGTCCGTCACGACATAGATTTCGCCCGCACCCTGCGGGAACTTGAGCAGGGAGCCGCGCAGCCACGTCGTCTCGCCCGCCTGGATGTTGACACGCACGCTTTTCTCCGCGCCGCTGGGATAGATCCAGCTGACATCACAGACGCCGACGTTCAGCTCCACCCGGTTGGAGTCAGTGAGCGTAACTGTGAACGATTCGCCTTCGGGATTGGAGTCGGTCGCGCCCCGGCGGCAGGTAACCGTGGCTCTCGGCCAGATATCGCCGAACGCCTCGATCTCCAGGAAGCCGGTCTGGACCACGACCTGGATTTCTTCAAGGATGGTGAATAACGCGGTGTTGAGCTCTTCAGCACTGCCCGCGCCGATGTTCAGGCCGCCACCCGCATCCGCGATGCACTGCAGCGTTCCCTGTTCTTCCTGTGTCAGACCGAACCCAACCACGTAGGTGGTGACGTCAACCTCGCCCTCGGCCAGCGCCTGTGCCGCGGCGCAGGGGTCGCCTCCGCAGGTTTCCAGCCCGTCCGTGACCAGCACGATCGCGTTCACCTCGCTCTCACCCGGCGGTGAGAAGTCCTCCGCCGCCCGCTGGAGGGACAACGTGATCGGCGTCCACCCTACCGGCTCGTATCTTGACACGGCGTCGCGTAACTTGTCCTTGTCCACGCCGGAGATCGGCACGACGAGCTCGCTCGACTGGCAGCTTTCCTCGCGATCCTCCTCCTGATTGGTTCCCTTGTGGCCATAGACACGGAATCCGACGTTGACGCCTTCCCGCTCGGGGATGGCGTCGATCACGTCGTTGAGCACGTTCTTGGCGGCTTCGATCCTGGTCAGGCCCGGCTCGATTTCCTGTGCCATCGAACCGGAGGAGTCGAAGATCAGCTCGACATTGACGGTGGCGGCATTCGCCTGTGTGGGATTCGTCGGAGTTGGCTGGGGCTGGGCGGCCCAAGCGGCGCTCACCACCGGGCTAAAGATAAAGGTCAGGACGGCGCACGCGCCCAACACCATGAGCCAGCGATGTCCTCGTGATGACGTCCGCATCGATTCCTTCCTCTCGCATCCCGCGGCGGCAAGCGGGATGCGCTTGCCGCCCGCGTCTCGATAACTGAAGCCATGTATCTGAAAAGAGTTTGCGCGCCGAGGCACGCAACGATTGTATGGTCTCGCAATGTGCAGGAAGCATGCCATGACGTCGGTCCTTCCGGTGGCGTAAAACGTGCGCAGCCATTTCGGCAATGATGGCAATCAGGCACTGGGCAGGTGGCAATCAGGAGAGGTGGATGATGCAGTACCGGTTAACATTGGTGCTCCTCGTGCTGGCAACGATGACTGGCGGCGCGCTCGCGGCGCTTCCGCCCACGAGCAATTTTTCGCGTGCCACGCAGGATGGCGTGGACGACGAGCGCCCGGGCGAAGTCACTGTGGGCGGGCAGCGTTTCGCGTTTGACCGCGATGTTCCGATCGATCTTGCCCAATTGCAAGAGCTGACCGATGACGCTGGCCGGACCATCTACGTCAAGAACGATGGTGGATTGCTCAACGCCGTTTACCTCGCGCTGCCGGAACAGGCAGGCGTGAGCGCGCGCTACCTGCCCCAATACCTTGACGCCCCCGAATCCACGTGTCCCAGCGAGGCGATCCAGGCCAACACGATCCAGGGTAACGGCGGCGCCTACGTTCCGATGGGTCCGGAACCCGATCTCACGCCCGACGATCTGGTCGAAGTCGGTTCCACGGATGATGGCCGCACGGTTTACGCGCTGTCCGCGGAGCAGCCGTTCAACGAATTGTTCACCACTGGTGGTGACAATGGCCTGATTCACTATGTCCTGCTCCCTGACACCGGACCTCCGCCGCTCGCGTCACGGATCTCGTTCGGCGGTCAGCAGTTCCAGCTTGCGCCGGGTGTGGGAGGCGATGTCAACGCCGGCGAGCTGAGCAAGGTCGGTTGTGCCGGCTTGTATCCCGCATTGACAGCAGGTGGCCAGGCCGGAGAGCCATTCGGCGCCATCTATCTTCAGGTGGGCGACCGCTTCATCGCCTATTCGGCAGCCGCCTTGCCTGGGACGCCCGTGGCGACAGGAACGCCGACCGTTGCGGCGACGCCGGGAGCCACGGCCACTGACGCGGCAACCGAAACGCTGGTGCCGATTGGACCGGTGGGAACGACGGAGCCGACAGGCACGGCGACGGCGACGAGCACTGCCGCGCCAACCGAAACCCCAACACCGACGACCACACCCGCACCGACAGGAACGCCGACGCCGACAGTTGCACCTGTGCCGACCGAAACGCCGATGCCAACAAGCACACCTGCGCCAACAGGAACGCCGGAGGTGACAAGCGCCGCCGTACTGACCGAGACGTCTTCGCCCACGAATACGGCTCTCCCCACGGAAACGCCAGCACCGACCAACACTAGCCCAACCGCGCCGGGCGAGACGCCCACGGCGACCCAGCCGGTGACGCGACCGACGCCCACACCCCAGGAACGACAGCCGCGGGCGGTCGTGCCGACCCTCCCGCCAGAAGCGCCGCCACCGGCAGTGGCCACCAGTGCCGTCACGCGTTGCTCGGGGGTTCCGGGACCCATCGGCGATGTCGGCGTTCCCGCCAACCTGCCGACGAGCCTCCAGTTCGGCGGTACCGGATATGAATTCACCGGTACGGTGTCCGCGGAAGAAGCGGGTGGACTGACGCTTCTTGGATGTGTGGGTCCGTTTGAGGCGTTCCGGAGTGACCAGGAGGGCGCGGAGGATCTCTTGTACCTGCGCCTGGCGAACGCGCCGGATGTGGTGTACCGGTACGAAGCGACCACGTCGTTCAGCGTCTCGTTCGAGGTGACCGACGATCCACGCGTGCTGACCCTGCCGGGCGCCGGCGACCAACCAGATATTCAGTACAACGCGAGCGATCCGTGGGTCCGGTCAGTCTACTCCAGCGTGTCGCTGATTCTCTATGTTGCCGATTCCGAGGTCGAAACACATGACCGGATTTTCGCCAACGCGGTGGACGCCGATGTCGTTGGCGAGTATGTCCCCGAGGCGTCGGGAGAGCCGGCCCCGGAGGATGTCCTCGCCGCCGCGGAGGAGGTGGGTGTGCATCCCGTGCTGGTGTTGGGTGACAGTGGCCAGCGCTTCGTGCTGGTGGCGCTCTGGCGACCGTTCGGCACGACGACCAATGGCTGGTTGACGCTCTATGCGCCCCAGGGTGAAGACGCGCCGGAGCAACTGGTCGGACTCGATCCGAGACGCCTCGACCTGCTCGTGTTCGAGCGGGAGGATGCGTGACGTCCAGGGGTGTGACACAAGGATCGCCCCTGTCCCGGGAATGGCTTTCCTACCGGGCGATGGCGGGCTCGTCGACGACGTCAGGTACCTTGCGCTCGCCAGTGATCAGTCGCGCTCCTCGACGATAGGTGAAGTAGCTGAACAGCCATTCGGCGCCAACCAGCAATCGATTCCGGAACCCAATCAGTTGCCCTATGTGAACCACAGCCCACATCAGCCAGGCCAGGAAACCCGAAAACTCCACACCCTTGATCTCGGCGATGGCACGGTTCCGCCCAATCGTCGCCAGGCTACCGCGATCGTTGTACATGAACGGCTTGTAGGCGTCGCCCCGAATCGCGGACGTGATGTTCCTCGCGACCCACTTCCCTTCCTGGATCGCCACCGGCGCCACGCCGGGAAGTGGCTTGTCGTGCTGGTCCCTGACACTGGAGGCGTCGCCGATCACGAAAATCTCCGGGTGCCCGGAAACGTGAAGCTCCCGCTCCACAGGCACGCGTCCCGCGCGATCGAGTTCCGCAATCGTTCCCAGCGAGCGGGTAATCTGTGAGGCATTGACCCCCGCCGCCCAGAAGACATTGCGGGTCAAAATCCGCTCGTCGCCGATGTTGACGCCTTCCGCGTCGATGTCGGTCACCAGCGAGTCAGTGCGCACCTTGACACCGAAGCGCCCGAGGTCGTGGGTCGCCTTCTTCGAAAGCTTGTCCGGGAACATCGGCAGGATTCTCGGCAAGCCCTCCAGCAGCAGGATATGGGCATCACGGGGATCGATGCGACGAAAATCCCGGGCGAGGGTATGGTTGGCGATTTCGCCGATCGCCCCGGCGAGCTCCACACCGGTGGGACCACCGCCGACGACGACAAAGGCCAGGAGCGCCTTGCGTCGCTCCGGATCCTCCTCCCGCTCAGCGTCCTCGAAGGCAAGCAGGATACGGCGGCGAATGGTCAGCGCATCCTCAATCGTCTTCAGGCCTGGCGCCATCGGCGCCCAATGGTCATTGCCGAAATAGGAATGCGTCGCGCCACAGGCGAGGATCACGTAATCGTAGGCGACGGTGTTCCCGTCTTCAAGCGCCACAGCACGCCCGCCGACATCGATCGAGGAAACGTCCCCCAGCACGATCGAAAGATTCTTCTGTCCACGCAGGATGCCCCGGATCGGCTGCGCGATGTTCGCGGGAGAGAGTTGGGCGGTGGCAACCTGGTACAGCAGGGGCGCGAACAGGTGATGGTTCCGCCGGTCAATCAGGACCACATCCACCGGCGCGTCCCCGAGTTCCTTCACGGCGTTCAGCCCGGCAAAGCCGCCGCCGACAACAACCACGCGTGGCCTGCCCGTGACGCCTCTTACCGCATGAATCGTTTCTTCAACCCTGACAAACTGTGCCACCGGATCGTTGGCATCAGGTGTATGCATTTCTGTCCGATCGCTCGTCACGATGTCTTCCCGATCCCTCTCGTTCATAACCAGTCACGTCGCATACAGCATCTCCGCGCCTTGGCCGATGTAGCGTATCCTGGTCGGCCACTCAACTACGAAGGGTAGCCCTCCATGGCGGGAAGGGCAATATCGAGCTCAAGGAACACGACCGCGTCTTGACGCTGCCAACTAAATCTGATGAAATCACTATGATTTGTTTACGGGCTCCGGAATACTCGAGCTGGATGGGTACGCATGACTTCAATCTCATCATCTGAAACACCCTTGGCAGCAAGCGAGCGTAGTTGGCTGACGGTACGTCACGCGCACAAGACGTATGCGATGCGTTCCGGCCCGGTCCATGCCCTGCGCGGCGTTAACCTGACAGTCTATCGGGGACATATTGCGGCGATTCTCGGATCATCCGGCTGTGGCAAGTCCACGCTGTTGAAGATCATCGCCGGTATTGACCGTCAGGATCAGGGTGAGGTCTTCCTTGCTGGCCGTCGTCTCGGCGGCGATCTGACTCATGTCCCTCCTGAGCGGCGAGATATTGGCATTGTGCCCCAGGAGGGGGCGCTCTTTCCGCATCTCAGCGTGGCCGGCAACATCGGGTTTGGCCTTCGCTCGTGGCGGCAGAATCCCATCTCGCTGCGGGCTCGTCGCGAACGAGCAGAACGCGTCGACGAGCTGCTCGCCATGGTTGGCCTGGCCGGACACGCCAGGCGCCGGCCGGACGAGCTCTCCGGCGGCCAGCAACAACGGGTGGCGCTGGCGCGGGCACTGGCGCCTGAGCCGAAGCTGATCTTGCTCGACGAGCCGTTTTCCGCGCTCGATGCCGGACTACGAGCCGAGCTGCGGATGGAGGTGCGAGAGCTGTTACGTCGCATCCACACAACCGCGATACTCGTAACGCACGATCAGGAAGAGGCTCTTTCGCTGGCGGACCAGGTCGCGATCATGCGGGACGGCGAAGTGGTGCAGTCTGGATCGCCCCATGAGATCTACACCCATCCTGCGGACCCAACGGTCGCCAGCTTTGTCGGTGAGGCGGTGCTGCTTCCGGCCGTCATCAACGAGAATCCGCAAGGCGTCGCCGTATGCGAGCTGGGCAATGTGGCGATCTGCTCGGCATGCCAACAACGCGGGCGCGGGCCGTGCACCTTGATGCTGCGGCCTGAACAGGTCGTCCTCGGCGCCGACGGATTGCCGGGGCGTGTTCGAAACTTCACCTTCTATGGCCATGACGCCATGCTCACCATTGGCATGGGTGAGCATGGCATGGGATCGACGGTCGCTGTCCGGGTCCCCAAAGGTGTGACTCCCAGGATCGGCGATCGTGTCTGTGTGCGCGTTTCCGGTGACGCCGTTGCCTACGACTCCTCAACGCTTCCAGCCGAATCGGGAGCGCCTGTCGCCTACCTCAGCGAGCGTGGAGTCACCTCGGCTGGTGGCACGTCCTGATAAATCCGACTTGACAAGTCGGATTTGATCGCCAATACTGAATCCAGTGGTCGAAAGGTAGGCCTGCAGTGCGACCGCCACAGATCAATCCCGTGTTGGGCCGGCACATCCGGCCTGTCAATCACATGATGTCCGCCCCGGCTGGTCCCCGCCAGATCGGTGAAGGAGCACAGAACATGTTTGAGACGCGCAGGAATCGTCGATCAGTGCTGAAGACCGGCGCTGCCGCGATCGCGGCTGGTGCCACATTGGGCTCCCGCGCAGCATTTGGCCAAGGCACGCCGGCAGGTGGTGGTACTGGCACGCTGACGATCTACTCTGGTCAGCACGACGATCTGGTCAACGCCTTTGTTGAGGGGTTCCAGGCGGAGACTGGCGCTACTGTTGAGGTCCGATCTGGCCATGATTCCAATCTCGCGAACCAGATCATCGAGGAGGGCGACCAGACCAACGCCGACCTCTTCATCACGGAGGAGCCCGCTCCGGCCGCGACTCTGGATGCCGAAGGGCTGCTCGCGCTGATCAACGCGGCGTCGCTGGCCAAGACCGACGAGCGCTTCAATCCCGAGAACGGCCATTGGTTAGGCTATGCTGCCCGGTCGCGCGCGATCTTCTACAATCCGGAGCTGATCGAGGAAAGCGCGCTTCCCACCAGCATCCTCGATCTGGTTGATGAAGCGTGGTCAGGCACATATGCCTACGCGCCCAGTGGAGCCTTCACCGGCACCGTTTCCTACCTGATCAACACCATCGGTGAAGACGAGACGCTGGAATGGCTGACCGGGATCAAGGCGACCGGCGAGAACCTGCTCAAGAACGGCGCCATCCGGGATGCCGTCGAGGCAGGACAGATCGCCTTCGGCCTGAGCAATCACTACTACTGGTACATTCTCGCGGAGCAAGAGGGTGGCGCCGACCAGCTCACCTCCCGGGTCCATTTCATGAAGGGTCAGGATCCAGGCGGACTGATCTTCGCGTCTGCCGCGGCGATTCCGGCCGCAAGCAAGAACCAGGAGCTGGCCCAACAATTCGTCTCCTGGCTGGCGGACCCAGCGGGAGGTCAGGCTGTGGTAGCTGCCGATTCGCCACAGTATCCGCTGGCTCCGGGTGTGGAGAGCAGCTACCCGTTGCCACCGCTGAGTGAGCTCGATCCGCCGGTCTTCGACCAGGGAAGCCTCAAGGATACCGACAAGGCGGTAGAGCTAATTCTCGAGGCAGGGATCATCTAGAGCGGTTCCGATAGGATTGTTTCGCAGGGGGCGGACCCGCATAGCGGTTGTTCGCCCGGCCGCCCGCAGGGCGGCGACATGCGGCGACTTCCCAGCCGAGAGTGATCTGAGTCGGCGATGGCCAAGGAGACAGCATTCGGAATGGCGCACTGGCGGCCCCTGCGGCAAGGACCGCCAGTGCCATTGATGCTGATGGCTATCGCGATCGCGACAATCTCGCTGTTGCCGGTCGGCTACCTGCTGATTCGGGAGGGGCTGGACATCGAGCGTCTGCTCGGCTTGCTCTCCACCCCAACCACCATACCGCTGATCAGGAACACCCTCCTGCTCGCCTTCTGGGTCACACTCAGCTGCGTGGTACTGGGCGTATCGCTGGCGGTGCTGGTCGTATGCACCGACCTGCCGGGTCGACGTGTCTGGGCGGTCCTCTTTACCCTGCCGCTGGGCGTGCCCGCGTTCGTGGCCACCTATACTTGGGTGGCCGCCGGATATGCGTTGACGCCCCAATCCACCTTCATTTACGGCTTGCGCGGCTCTGTCATCATTCTGACACTGTCGCTCTATCCTTACGTCTATTTGCCCACAGTCGCGGCGCTTCGCGGACTCGACGGCAATCAGGAGGCAGTCGCGCGCGCGCTCGGGCGTGGACCGCTGCTCGCATTTGCCGAGGTCACCCTCCCTCAGCTACGACGGGCCATCTCTGGCGGAGCGCTCATCATCGCGTTGCACATGCTGGCCGAATTCGGAGCATTGGAGCTCTTGCGATACCGGACACTCACGACCGCGATCGTCCAGCGGGCGACGGTGCTCGGCTCGCTCGATTCGGCCCGGGCCCTTTCGATCGTCCTCACGTTCGGCGCGCTGATCTTGCTGACGGGCGACTACCTGCTCTTCCGGAACGCGTCCGCTCCCGTTCGCGTCGGTGGCGGCGTGTCCCAGTCACGGGTGCCGTGGCGGCTCGGCATCCTGTCACCGCTCTACCTGCTGGCGAGCACGGCCGTCGTCGCCGTTTCGCTTGGCGTGCCGCTGTACGGCATGATCAACGGGCTGTACACCATCGCCGTCGGCAGAGGCACGGTCGACCAGGGTGCATTGCTCGCGGCGACCTGGACAACGATCCAGTACGCGGTGAGCGCTGCACTGCTGGTCACGCTCGCCGCGCTGCCGATCAGCCTACTGGTGATGCGATATCCGGGTCGGGGTGTGGTCCTTATTGAGCGCGCCGCCTGGGTCGCACACTCGTTACCTGGCGTTGTCGTCTCGCTGGGACTGGTATTCTTCGCGGTCCGCTGGCTGCATCCGCTATACCAATCCAGCCCCCTTCTTGTGATCGGCTACGCCATCCTCTACCTGCCGATCGCCGTTGGCGCCCAGCGAGTCGGCATTGGGCAGGCATCCGTGCAGTATGACCGGATCGCCAGGACATTGGGACGCAACCCTATCGCCACCTTCCTCTCGGTGACGCTGCCACTGGCATTGCCGGGGGTCATCGCCGGCGCCATGCTGGTCATGCTCAATGTCGCCAAGGAGCTGACGATGACGTTGCTCCTGCGTCCCACCGGGTCGCAAACGCTGGCAATCGAGTTGTGGATGACGACCAACGGTGAGGTGCTCGACTTCACCGCCGCCGCGCCATACGCGCTCACGATGATCGCCATGACCGCGATACCGACCTGGCTGCTCGTGCACATCAGCCTCAATCCATCCAATTCATCTCGGCGGCCAGAGTGAGCGGCGATGGCGCCAAACGGCCCTCTGTCCCGTTGAAGATAACAAGGCCTCCCGTACTGGTCGGAATGGCCGTCCATGCCCCAAATCAATCGTTGGTCGTTCTTTGCAAGGTGAGCCAGCCAAAGACAAGGACAACGAATGGCGCCATGAGCGTCACAATCGTGTCGATTCTGATGGAGTTGTCGAACCATGGAGTGCCGGTCAGGCTTACCTTGCTCAGCGCTTCCAGCGCGTAACGCAGCGGCAGGATATTGGCCAGCCACCGCAACACGTCCGGCATCTGCTCCACCGGGACGAGCAAGCCGGCGAAGAAGATCTGCGGCAGGATCGCCAGGGGCATGAACTGCACCACCTGGAACTCATTACGAGCGAAGGCGCTCAGGAAGAGCCCCAGGGTGATGCCGAAAAGCGCCAGCGCCAGCACAAGCGCCACGACCTGCCAGAGCGCTCCTCGTATACCCAGCTCAAGCAGCCAGACTCCGACCGCGACGGTGATCAGTGTCTGCAGCAACGCCACCACCAGGAAGGCAGCCGCGTAGCCAGCCATGATGTCGCCCCTCCCGATCGGTGATGCCATGAGCCGATCGAGTGTCCCCTGGGTCCGCTCGCGCAGGGTCGTGATCGAGGTCACCAGGAACATCATGACGAAGGGAAACAGGCCGATCATCATCGGACCAACGCGATCGAAAACCCGCGGCGAGTTGTAGTAGATCCCCCAGATAATCCAGAGCAGTACCGGCGGCGCCGCCAGGATCATGACGACGGATCGATGATCCCGGCGGAGCTGCCGCAGCACGCGCCGCGCGACCGCAAGTGTTCGATCAGCTGACATGAGCCGTCTCCTCCACTTGCGGCGCCGTCAGGACGAGCACCGCCGATTCCAGATCGTCGACTTCGGCCTGTTGCTGGAGCTCAAGCGGAGACCCCGTGGCAACCAGCCGCCCTTCAGACAGGAACGCGATGCGCTCGCACTTCTGCGCTTCGTCCATGACATGTGTTGAAATCAATAATGTCGTTCCGTTCGAGGCGAGCCCGGCGAATGTCTGCCAGAGCCGGCGCCTAAGGCGTGGGTCAAGACCGACCGTGGGTTCGTCGAGCAGCATCAGATCGGGCTCCGGCACCATCGCCGCGGCCAGCGCAACCCGCTGGCGCTGCCCGCCGGAATAGGTCGACACCGGACGATTGGACACCGATTGAAGGTCGAGCAGTTCGATCAGCCGGTCGATGCGATCGCCAGGAACACGGTAAATCGAGGCGAAAAACTCCAGGTTCTCGCGGCACGAGAGATCGGGATAGATCGCGGCATCCTGCGGCATGTAGCCGATCCGTGACCTGAGCGAAGCCGACCCGGCGTCGAACCCGAGAATCCTGGCGCTGCCGCCCCTCACCGGCGACAGCCCCAGCAGCCCGCGAATCAGTGTCGTCTTGCCGGAGCCGCTGGGTCCGATCAGCCCGAAGACGGTCCCCTTTGGAATCGACAATGTGACATCCTCAATGATGGTTTTGTGTCCCCTCCCGATATCGAGATGGTCGAGCTCAATGGCACTCTGTTGATCTTGCTTGATCACTCCGTATCCTCCGTTCCGACCGCACGACAAAACATCCCGGTGAAGATATCGATCGTGGTAGCGGGGTCTGGCGACTCAATTCCCATCTCACTGGCGACGACATCGCGGCTCGCGATATGCAATGCCAGCGGCGCAATCAGCATCTGGATGATGAACGGAGGAGGCAGCCGGCGCATGGAGCCCTGCTCGACATGCGTGTGAATGATCGGAAGCAGCACTGCGCTGACCTGAGGCAGATACCAGTCGCGCAACGCATCCCCGACCTCGCTGCCGGGGTTCCTCAGCACTTCGGCGATGAAGGAACGCAACACGCGCCATTCCCTGCTCACCTGGGTATACAACGTGGTGTAGATGAGCCGGATGTCGTGATGGAGATCGACCGTCTCTCGCTCCATACCCAACTCTGTCGACGTCAGCTGCTTCATCGTAAACAGTGGGCTGTGCCGTTCGATCACGGCGATCAACACCCCCTGCCGGCCACCGAACCTGGCGTGGATCGCCGGTACCGAGCAACCGGCTTCGCTGGCGATCAGGTCGAGGGTGAGCTCGACGATTGGTCGGTCACGAAGCAGCGCCGTGGTCGCGGTCACCACGCGTTCGTGGACATCGGGCTGGCGCCGCGCATCGATTCCAATCCCCTGAAGCGCGGTGACAATCTGGTCGCGGGTTCCCGCCTTTCGGTACAAGGTCATCCGGGTCATCCCTAGCGCGCTTGCGATCTCGTTCATCGACATCACGGCCAACGGAGTCGCGGACGACCCGGCAAGGTCCCGCAATCGCGCCAGCAGACCGTGTTCAAACCCTGATTCCGCCATCGAAAGCTCCTAATACGATACAACACTGTATCTCTTATCACGTATCGTATCGAAATGACTCGCGCGTGTCAAGATGCGCCCGCGACATGTCCCATCGACACTGGCGATTTGGCCAGCAATTCGTTACGATCCGTAGACATTGCTCGGGAGGGTTTACAATCCCTTGACCACGTACCGCTCGGTTGCCGGGATACTTTCTGGGAGATACCGTTGAGGCGCACTGTTTGCGCCAGGGTCTCTTGCCGGAAACGCGCTGGCAGTCGCCGCGGTCCGGGTGCATGGATCAGGACAGTGTCCGGATTCATGCCAAATGGCGCCGATACCGCCCTGGTGTCGGATTGGCAGCTCACAAAGGAGAAAACGATGACTCCACGCATGTCACGACGTTCGCTTGTTTCTCGTGCATCGGCGCTCGGCGCTGGCGTTGCCCTGAGCGGCACCGTGGCCGCCCACGCCCAATCCACCCCGGTGGCGTCTCCGGCCAGCGCCAATCTGCTTCCCGAAGCGGAAGCCGTCGTTCAGGACATCAACGAGATGGGCGGCAGCATCAAGATGTTGAGTGCCGTCACCGGTGGCAAGAATCCGGAAGAGGATGTGCTTTTTGCCCGGGAAGTTACCCGGCTTACCGGAGTCACCCTGGATCTCGTGCATCCGACCGCGGAATATGACGAAAAACTGCTCGCCGATCTCGCGGCGGGAGTCGAGTACGACCTGATCTACCTCGGCCAGGACACCATGTTTTCATTGGCCGAACAGGACGTGCTGACGCCACTGACCGATCAGATCGAGAGCTCGGCCCTGCTCAGCAATCCGACCGTCATCCCGCCGGAAGAGTGGGACATGGTCCGTTACGAAGAAGACCTGTGGGGTGTCTTCAACAAGCGCGAAGGCGCCCGCATGCCGATCGTCCGCCAGGACTGGATGGAGACGCTCGGTCTCGAACAGCCGAAAACACTCGATGATTTCTACAATGTCATGGTTGCCTTCCGCGACGAAGATCCCGCCGGAAACGGCGCGGGCGCCACGCTTGGCCTTTCCACAGCAGGCACATACGATATCCAGCCGTTCCTGAGCGCGCAGGGTGTCAAGCCGGGCTATGTCGAAGTCGACGGCGCGCGAACGATCCCGTGGGCCACGGAGGCCGCTGTTCCGACGTACGAATGGCTCGCCAAGCTCTACGCCGAAGGACTTTATGACCAGAACTTCGCGACCAACGCAACCTCCGACATGCGGGCGTTGTTCCTTACCAATCAGGTTGGCTTCGTCACCTATTGGGATACGTGGGTCGGCCTGTTCAACAACATCAAGCAGACGGAAGAACCGAACACCGAATTTCGAGCCAAGGGTATCCCGGGCGCGGTTGGGCCCGAGGGCAATATCATCATCTCTCGCGGCGGGCCTGGCCTCTGGACGATCCCGGTCAATGCTCCGAATCCCGAGACAGCGTTCGCGTTCCTGGAATGGTGGAACACCATCCCGGGTATCCGCCTCGGGACGCTAGGCATCGACGGTCACGATTACAACGTCACCGATGGCGAATTTGCGCTGACTGAAATCGGTGCGGAGCACGGCATGGACCACGGCCAGCCGACCCCTTACAACTCGAACTGGGAAAACCCGATCGGCACGCTACCAGGGCTCGAAGAGGCGCAGGAGGTATCCGCCAACTATGCCTACCTGGCGAAGACCGGGCTTGAGTGGGGAACGGAGGTCGAGCCGCTGCTATCCGAGTTCATCATCCAGGCGATTCTGGGGGACCTCGCCCCGGCTGATGCGGTCGCGCAGTTGCAGGAACAGCTCCGAAGCCAGGGTCTGATCGACTAGCGCTGCCGCCGCACGGCCCCAACCGCGGGGGATAACCAGCATGGTTATCCCCCGCCGTCAACGTCATTACTCTTGGCAACAAGGGCGGTACTCCCAGTGGATTCCGCCCCTGTGGCACATGCAACCAGGAACCCGGTTGATGGGCAATACGCTCCGCCTGATGAAGACACATATGGCTCTCTACGTGATGATTATCCCGATCATCGCGTACTTCGCCGTGTTCGTGTATTACCCGCTGTATGAGGGCGTGACCGCCAGTTTCCAGGAATTCAACCTGCTTGGCGCTCGTCCCTACGTCGGCTTCGAGAATTACACGACGGCCTGGAACGATCCAGCATTCTGGCAGGTCGTGCGCAATACCCTGCTGATCGGCTTTGGTGTCCTTATCTTCGGTTTCTTGCCACCGATCATTGTCGCGCTCTCGTTGAACGAGTTGCGGCTGGTCCTGTTCAAGAAGTTCTCACAGACGGTGGTCTACCTGCCTCACCTGTTTTCCTGGGTTGTCATCGGCGGTATGTGGATCTATCTGCTGTCGCCGAGCGGTGGCCTCGTGAATGAGCTCCTCGCCCTGATCGATGCCGGTCCGATCCGGTTTCTGACCAGCACGACCTGGGCCCGCATCATGATGATCGCGCTGCCGATCTGGAAGGATATGGGCTACGCCGCGATTATCTATCTCGCGTCGATCTCCACCATCAGCCCGACGCTCTATGAGGCCGCGAGGATCGATGGCGCCACCCGATTGCAACAGACGTACCAGATCACGGTTCCGATGCTGGCTCCGACCATGAAGGTGGTACTGATGCTCAACATCCTCGGACTGTTGCGCATCTTCGACCAGATTTACGTGATGCGGAACCCGGTGGTCAAGCGCAAGGTCGATGTGTTAATGACCTACGTCTATGACACGGGCATATTGCAATTCGAAGTGGGGTATGCGAGCGCCGTTTCCGTGATGGTTTTGGTTGCTACCTTGTTCCTGACAGCGATCGTCTGGTATGTCACTGGATTTGGCAGGGAGGGTTAGCATGGCCACACGTACAGACACCTCAACAACCACCTCCGGCCAGTCCACCGCAAGCGGCGGCGGCAGTGGTGAGCGACACTTTGGCACCATCAACGTGATCTTCCTGATTGTGCTGACGGCGGTCATGATCGTGCCGTTCATCAATGTCCTGGCGGTGGCATTCTCGTCCGGGCTGTCCTCAATGGATCCGGGCATCAAGCTGTGGCCATCGGAGTGGAGTTTTCAGGGGTTCAAAACGGTTTGGGTCAATGTCGGTTTGCAACGCGCCTTTATCAATAGTGTGATCGTGACCTCGATTGGCACGTTTCTACACGTGATTCTGGCAACATTTGCCGGATACGTGCTGATTCAACGCAACCTGCCTGGCAAGCGATTGATGATTGTCTTCGTGCTCGCGACCATGGCGATCCCCAGCGAGCTGATCATGATCCCGCTGTTTATCGTGAACAAGAACCTCGGCTTGCTCAACACGCTCGCCGCCCTCGTGTTCTCGGGACTCGTCTCCGGGTTCAGCATCCTGTTGATGCGGAACTTCTTCCAATCCGTACCCTATGACTTGTGGGAATCGGCGAAGATAGACGGCGCCGGTGATTTTCACATCTTCCGGTCGATCTACCTGCCGCTCTCCACGGCCGGACTGGCGACGATCGCGCTATTCGAGCTGGTAAGCCGCTGGAACCAGTTCCTGCCAGTGATCCTCTATATCAGCGACAGCAGCAAATACACGTTGCAGGTCGCGCTTCAGGCATTGGTCACGGAGGGGATGGCCACCTCCGGCACCTCGATGGTCACCCCGAATGTACGGATGGCCGGTATCGTGATTGCGATCCTGCCGTTGGTCATCCTTTACCCGTTCATGCAGCGCTATTTCGTCGAAGGCATCACGATCGGCTCGGTCAAGGAGTGACTGAAATGGCTGGATACGTAGCGGCACAACCCCCGTCTGCCTTGATTGTTGTGGCCGGGATTCATATTGATACCGGGTGCGATCGTCTTGTTGCCGACCCAACCATTCTGCATTGATGCGTGCCAGCCTCGCGAATGGCAAACACAGGGTCTGCCGCTACATCTGTCGCTTCACGGCGGTGATGGTGCGCTCCAGATGCGGCAGGAACCGCGCGCCGAAGTAATAGACATGCATCAGCAGCGGATACAGCGCGTAGACATGGCGGCGCAGCTCCCAGAATTCCCTGGGAAGCGGTCTGTGTTCCTGATAGGCCTGCATGAACCCCGGTCCGAATGATCCGAACGCGTCAACATAGGCGATCTCCAGCTCGGGATCGCCGTAGCAGGTGGACGGATCGAGAAACGCCGTGACACGTTCGCCTTCGGCGAGCACATTCGCGTTCCAGAGATCGCCATGAAGCAACGATGGCCGCGGTGGCTCCACCAGCACCATGTCCAGATTCTCGATAATTTGCACCAGGTCTTCCTGAACCTGCCCCGGTAGCTGACCATGTTCGAGCGCGAGTCGCATTGAGAACATCAGCCGGTGATCCCGGAAAAATGGTATCCAGCGGTCAGACCACGGACTATTCAGGGTGATCCTGCCGTTCAACGTGGGACCGCCGAAGCCAAACGACGCGTAACTCACCGCATGCAGCTCGGCCGTCAACCTCGCACAGTCAGCTTCGGCGGCGGGACCGAGGTGCTCACCGGGAATCGCGTCGAGTACCAGCAAATCGTTGCTGTGATGCAACACATTCGGTACGGGGAGGTCCGAGACATCGCCCAGATGGCGCAGCATGTTTGCCTCCAGCGACAGTTGCGCATCCGGCGTGGCGTGCTTGGCCACGACGGGTGGGTGATGTTCGAACTCGATCCTGACAACGTCACAGATCATTCCACCGGAGAGCGTTCGAGCGCGCGTCACGGTATCTCCGACGAGGTGTGCCACGCGCGTTTCAACCGATTCGTGGGTCGTTTCGGGCGGAGAGAGCGTCATGGAAGTGCAAATCCCTTGAAGGCGCAAGACTGCGCCACTCGGCAGGAACAGAACGGTTCCCCGCAATGTGATGGTTTGCGATAGGCTAGCATGAAGCGACATTTCCAGCAGGTCAGGCGGAAAGGACTGATAACAGTGCCCGCGGAACGAGTTATTCTCGCAATCGACCAGGGAACCACGTCGAGCCGGGCTGTGGTATTTGACTCGCATGGCGCGGTTCTGGGAAGCGCACAGCAAGAAACGCACCAGCGGTACCCGCATCCGGGCTGGGTCGAGCAGGACGCCAATGAAATCATAACAGTGACGTTCTCGATGGTCAGGCGGGCGCTGGCGAAAGCCGGTGTCGAGGCAGGCCAGATTGCCAGCATTGGTATCACCAACCAGCGTGAGACCACCGTTCTCTGGGACAGGAGCACAGGTGAGCCGGTGGCGCCAGCGATCGTGTGGCAAAGCCGCCAGTCAGCGCCATTGGTCGAGGAAATCCGGCGGCGGAAGATGGCGGATACCTACCAGCGCATCACCGGCCTGGTTCCAGACGCTTATTTCTCCGCCACGAAGATCGCCTGGTTACTTCAGCACGATCCGACGCTTCGAAAACGCGCGGACACGGGTGATCTGGCGTTCGGGACGGTCGACACCTGGCTGCTGTGGCATCTCTCCGGCGGCAAGGTCCACGTCACTGACTACTCGAATGCATCCCGCACCATGTTGTATGACATTCGCAAGCTGCAGTGGTCGGACGAGCTGCTCGCCGATCTCGATATTCCCACCAGCCTGCTGCCGGACGTGACGAGCAATTCCGAAATACTGTTCGACTGTGATCCCAGCCTGTTTGGCTCGGCGATCCCGGTTGGCGGCGTCGCGGGGGACCAGCAAGCCGCGATGTTCGGTCAGGCCTGCTTTGCGCCGGGCGAGGCGAAAAACACCTACGGCACTGGCTCGTTCCTGCTCATGCAGACTGGCGCGGACGCAACGACATCGAAACACCGGCTGCTGACCACAATCGCGTGGGGTATTGGTGGCGAGATCGAGTATGTGCTGGAAGGCGCGATCTTCGTGACCGGCGCGGCGGTGCAGTGGCTCCGCGACGGACTGGGCATTATCGACCGGGCCTCGGACGTCGAGGCGCTGGCGCGGTCGGTGGAGTCAAGCGAGGGAGTCGCGTTTGTGCCAGCCCTGGCGGGAATCGGCGCGCCGTATTGGGACCAGGACGCGCGCGGCGTTATCTCCGGGATCACGAGAGGGACGACCGGGGCGCATATCGCGCGGGCGACGCTGGAGGCAATCGCATTCCAGACGCGGGACGTGATCGACGCGATGCAGGCGGACAGCGGCATTTCCCTGGGAGAGCTCCGGGTGGATGGCGGCGCGTCCGCCAACAACCTGCTGATGCAAATCCAGGCGAACGTGCTTGGTGTGCCGGTCGTTCGACCAAAGAATGTGGAGACGACGGTGCTGGGTGCGGCCTATCTCTCCGGGTTGGCGTCAGGCGTCTGGAATGACCGCGGCGATGTGCGGGAGAGCTGGGAGGTTGATCGTCGATTCGAGCCCGAATGGAGCGATGGCGAGCGAGCAGAGCATCACGGGAAATGGCAGGACGCGGTTCAAAGGGCATTGTCACGCTCGTGAGGATGAACCGGTGAGTGCCCAAGCTGGTGGTAGTGGCGGCATGCTGTAGCACACTCCCAGGTAGCGATAGTCGGTCGGACTCAGGGCTTATGCGCGAGTGAGATGCTCGCGACGAACGCCCGCACCGGTGGCGTAGACGCACCACTCACCACCTGCCATCCATCGGGCATGACCTTGATTGGTGCGGTCAAGGTCATGCCCGATTTCGGGTGCGCGGGTAATGGCATCCCTGTCTCAATACGTGTCGATCCCGCGGATTGGTTGCGCCGGAATGGCCAATCTCGCTCATGTTCGACGCACGCTCCACATGTGCGCCCTATCCCGTTGCTCGCTACGTGCGTAACGGCATGATCGCCCATGCGGTTTGCCGTGAGTGACGCGCACGAGCCAATCAATCCGGGCCAGGTCATTGACACGTTTACCCCTGCTGATATGATGGTGCCAAACCAAAACTGATGTACCTCTCTGCTGTTCGGTGGGGCCGATCCAAATCATCCGTGATGATTGGTGGAACCGTTCGATTCGCCTGCTGATACCGGAATGCGGCGAGAGGCAAAAGGAGGCCAAGGATGAGCGCGCGGAACGACGGCGACACGGGACGACCTACTGGCTCACTGGGGGAGATACTCCTCAAGCGACGCAGGCTCTTGCAAAGCGGCGCGGCGCTTGGCATCGCCGCGGGGCTCTCCCCCGCACTCAGGCCTGCGGTGGCGCAAGACTCCAGCGCCACCCCCGCCGAGGCGGACCAGAACCTGGGCTACGACATCGAGCCGGCTGAAAACGAAGGCGGCACGATCATCTCGTCGACAGGGAGCGTCCTCCGGAACTGGTCCCTCGCCACCGGTGGCTACCAGGGAGTGTCCGAGACGCTCACCCAAATCAACCCGCATACCTTCGCGCCCGAGCCGTTGCTTGCCACATCCTGGGAGGCGTCCGAGGATTCCATGGTGTGGACGTTCCACCTCCGTGAAGGTGTCAAATGGCACGACGGCGAACCATTCACCGCCGAGGATGTCAAGTTCTCGATCGAGCTGCATGCGAATCCCGACAATATCGCGGCGACGATCGTCGATACGTATTCGTGGGCGATTTGGGTCGACACGATTGAGATTCCCGATCCGTTGACGGTCGTGATGACGCTCAAATCACCGGTGGTCGACTTCGCGCTCTACACGTACGTCTTCACCCTCTTGGCGAAACACGTGGTCGGAGATATCCCGCCAGCTGACCTCGTCAACTCTTCGGCGTCGACCGGCTCCGACCCGTCGGCCGTCGTCTTCACGGGGCCATTCAAGTTCAAGGAGTACATTCCCCAGGAGCAGATGGTCCTGGAGCGCTTCGACGACTACTGGGGCGGCACCCCACACCTCGATCAATGGATCGTCAAGGAGATCCCCGACACGGCCGCGCAAGTCGTCCAGCTGCAATCGGGCGATCTGGACTTCTCGCTGGGCATTCCGCCCGCCACGGCATCCCGGTTCGACAACGAGGATTTCAACCTTTTCGAAGTGCCTACCACCTCCTACTCGATCTACTACTACCAGATGGATCCGGACAGGTCTCCCTACTTCCAGGATGTGCGCGTGCGCCAGGCATTGCTGTACGCCATCGACCGTGAGGCAATGCTCGAAGCGGTGTACTTCGGCTTCGGCAGGGTGCCCATCGGCCTGTTTCCGCAAAACTCGTGGGCGTCCAATCCGGACGGGATCGAGCACCTCTACCCGTACGATCCGGACAAGGCCATGCAGCTGCTGGATGAAGCGGGCTGGGTCGACAGCGACGGGGACGGTATCCGGGAGAAGGACGGGATCAAGCTGCAGCCCAATATGGTCGCCAACGCGAGCAGCATTTGGCAGAAAGACGCCCCCGCCGCGATTCAGGAGTACTGGCGGGCAGTCGGCGTGGAATTGATTCCCGAGATCCTGGCCCCCGACCTCTACGAGGCGAGGGTGGCGGTCGAGTTCGATTTCGATACCGCGCTGCGCTCCCAGGGGTCGGGCATCACGGTCGACCGGACCTTCGCATTCAGATGCGAGAACCCCCACGGCGGCGGCAACCGCGGGTTCTACTGCAACGAGCGGGTCGACGAGATCATCGACCTGGTTGCCCAGACCGCCGACCGTGAGCAGCGGAAGGTGCTGCTGACCGAGCTGCAGAACATCGTGCTCGGGGAGCTGCCGGTCGGTCCACTGGTGTGGAAGTTGTCACCCGCCGTCGTCAGTACGCGGGTCCATAATGTCCATCCGAATTCCATAGACGCCGGAAGCGGGGGCTACGGATTCAATGCCGAGGACTGGTGGATCGAGGAATAGGGACACCCACCGACCAGGACCGGCCGAGGTGGCGCTGGACGTCACCTGCCGGTTCTGGCGGTCGCTGCTCCAGGAGCGTCACGAACACGACTTCACGAGGCCCAACGTCACCGGGCAGACGTTCATGACTCATTTCGGCAGGGCCAGGAGGAAGCAGCACGGTCCATGGCCCGCTGGCATCACACCGGCGGGGGTGATGCCAGCTTCCGGACAGAGAGGAAGTGTTGATGACCCGGTACATCATCCGGCGACTCGCCCAGGTGGTGCCCCTGATGATTTTCATCAGTATGCTCCTCTTCGCCATTGCGAACCTGGTTCCGGGTAGCCCGGTGCGAAACCTCATCGCGCAGCTCGGAAGCCATATACGGCTGACGGACGCGGATATCGCGCGAATCGAGTCGTACTTCGGCCTCGACCAGCCGCTGTACCTCCGGTATTTCACATGGATGGGCCATGTGCTTCAGGGTGACCTCGGTATATCCATGATTACACACCAGCCGGTCAACGAGCTCATTCTGGGACGCTTGCCCAACACACTGCTGCTCACTGGCACGGCGTTCGTGCTCGCGCTTCTCTTCGCCGTTCCGGTCGGCGTGTACGGGGCCGTGAGGCGGAACACCTGGTTCGATCATATGAGCACTGCCGGCGCCGTGTCCGGGTATTCGATCCCGAGCTTCTGGTTGGCGCTGATGCTGCTTCTCCTGTTCGCGATCAAGTTCGAGGCGTGGGGCTTGCCCAGCCTGCCGGCGGGAGGCGCCTACGACCTCCGCGGTGGTGGCGGTTTTTGGGATCGGGCGCAACACCTCATCCTGCCGGCCTTCTCGCTCGCATTCGTGCAGACCGCGCTCTGGACCCGGTATATCCGGTCCCAGATGCTGGAGGTGCTCAGCCAGGATTTCATTCGCACCGCTCGCGCCAAGGGAGTGCGGGAGCGCATTGTCGTCTTCCGTCACGGATTGCGCAATGCCGTGCTGCCGCTGATCACACTGATGGGGTTGGCCATACCTGAGCTGTTCGGGGGTGCCCTGATCATCGAGCAGATTTACAACTATCCGGGCATGGGGCAGTTAACGTTCAACGCCGCCATGCAACATGACTATCCCCTCATCATGGGGACCTTGCTGTTCGTGGCGTTTCTTGTGATCATGGGCAACCTGATCGCGGATGTAGCCTACGCCATCGCGGACCCGCGCGTGCGCTACTGATCGATGTCACGTGATGCCCGCGCCGCGCTGACGCTGGCATCATGGGTGGTTTGATGCTGAAGTCAAGGACAAAAAGGAACACGTCGTATGAGCCGAGCTGAAGCTGTTCACGTCGACACGACCAGCGACGACGTGCCCGCACTTGAACGACAGCGACCGACGCGGACCTATATGGGGATGGCGTGGCGAAGCTTTCGTGCCAACCCCACGGCCATGGCCGGTCTGGTGGTGTTGGTGGTCATGGTCGCGCTGGCGCTTGGCGCTGGTGTCCTCTCGGAATACGTGACTGGACACACCACGTATGATCAGGATTTGTCCGCGAGCTTCAAGGCGATCGGCGAAGATGGCTACCTGCTCGGCAGCGACGCCTACGGACGCGATGTCGCCACGCGCCTGCTT
>Ga0075530_1000193_pt1 | contig 27520 bp, 23 predicted proteins | sample NGEPerD_2_FD_75101 | JGI IMG/M metagenome (GOLD analysis project Ga0075530, IMG submission 75101) | Arctic peat soil microbial communities from the Barrow Environmental Observatory site, Barrow, Alaska, USA - NGEE PermafrostL1-D | ecosystem: Environmental > Terrestrial > Soil > Wetlands > Peat ... | reverse complement strand
CGGGCTCGAGTTCGCAACCTTGCGTGAGGTGCTAGGCATCCTCAGGCGCACCTATTGCGGCTCGATCGGCGTCGAGTACATGTACATCTCCGATCCCACCCAACGCGCCTGGATCCAGGCGCGCATCGAGGGCATGGACAACGAGGTTCGCTTCACCCCGCAAGGCAAGCGCGCGATCCTCACCAAGCTCATCGAAGCGGAGGGGTCCGAGCGCTTCCTCAACGTCAAATACACCGGCACCAAACGCTTCGGGCTGGACGGCGGCGAGTCCACGGTCCCGGCGCTCGAGCAGATCATCAAGCGCGGCGGTCAACTTGGCGTGCGCGAGATCGTCATCGGCATGCCCCATCGCGGCCGGCTGAACGTGCTCGCCAATGTCATGGCCAAGCCCTATCGCGCCATCTTCAACGAGTTCAGCGGTGGCTCGGCGCAGCCCGACGATGTCGAGGGGTCCGGCGACGTGAAATATCACCTGGGCGCCTCCTCCGACCGCGAGTTCGACGGCAACCGCGTGCATCTGTCGCTCACCGCCAACCCCTCGCATCTGGAGAGCGTCGATCCCGTGGTGCTCGGCAAGGTCAGAGCCAAGCAGGACCAGCGCGGCGACAAGGAGCGCAAAGAGATCCTGCCACTTCTGCTGCATGGCGATGCGGCCTTCGCCGGCCAGGGCGTGGTCACCGAATGTCTCGGGCTATCGGGCTTGCGCGGTCACCGTACCGGCGGCTCGATCCACTTCATCGTCAACAATCAGATCGGCTTCACCACCTCCCCGCGCTTCTCGCGCTCATCCCCCTACCCGTCCGACGCTGCCAAGATGATCGACGCGCCGATCTTCCACGTGAACGGCGACGATCCGGAGGCCGTGGTGCACGTCACCAAGATCGCCACCGAATACCGCCAGCGTTTTGGCAAGCCGGTCGTCATCGACATGTTCTGCTACCGGCGGCACGGACACAACGAGGCTGACGAGCCGGCCTTTACCCAACCTCTGATGTATCAGCGCATCGCCCAGCATCCGGGCGTCGTCGAGATCTATGCCAACCGCCTGATCGAAGAGGGTCTCTTCACCCGTGAGGAGGTCGATGACCTGCAGGCGCAGTTCCGCAGCTACCTCGAGGAGGAGCTCGCCGCCGGCGGGAGCTACCGGCCAAACCGTGCCGATTGGCTCGACGGCAAGTGGTCCGGCATCGGCCACGCCGATGAAGGGGCCCGCCGCGGTCACACAGGCGTCGACATCGACGTGCTGAAGGAGGTCGGCGCCAAGCTCACCACCATCCCCAAGAGCTTCACGCCGCACAAAACGATCGCCCGCATCATGGGCAATCGCCGCAAGATGATCGACGAGGGACAGGGCATCGACTGGTCGACGGCCGAGGCGCTCGCCTTCGGCACGCTCCTGGTCGAGGGCTTCAAGGTCCGGCTGTCGGGACAAGACTCCGAGCGCGGCACGTTCTCGCAACGCCACTCGGTGCTCATGGATCAGGAGAACGAGAAGAAATACACGCCGCTCAAGCATCTCAACAAGAAGCAGGCCGAGTTCGAGGTCATCAACACCATGCTTTCCGAGGAGGCGGTGCTGGGCTTCGAGTATGGCTACAGCCTTGCCGAGCCGAATGCGCTCGTGCTGTGGGAGGCCCAATTCGGCGACTTCGCCAACGGCGCGCAGGTGATCATCGACCAGTTCATCTCCTCCGGCGAGCGCAAATGGCTGCGCATGTCGGGTCTCGTGCTCCTGCTCCCGCACGGCTATGAGGGCCAAGGACCTGAGCATTCCTCGGCGCGGCTCGAGCGCTATCTCCAATCTTGCGCCGAGGACAATTGGCAGATTGTCAACTGCACCACGCCGGCCAACTACTTCCACGTGCTGCGGCGTCAGCTGCATCGCGACTTCCGCAAACCCCTGGTGCTGATGACGCCCAAGTCGCTGCTCCGTCACAAAAGGGTTGTATCCGATCTCGGACAGTTCGGTCCGGAGTCGAGCTTTCACCGCCTGTTATGGGACGATGCCCAGGACAAGCCGGACGAGCCGATCCAGCTTGTGCCCGATGACGCGATGCGGCGTGTGGTGCTCTGCTCCGGCAAGGTCTATTACGACCTCTACGAGGAGCGCGAGAAACGCGGCATCACCGATCTCTACCTGCTGCGCATCGAGCAGCTTTACCCCTTCCCCGCCCGCGCGCTGATCCAGGAGCTCACGCGCTTCAAGGACGCCGAGATCGTGTGGTGCCAGGAAGAGCCGAAGAATATGGGGGCTTGGAGCTTCATCGAGCCGAACCTGTCTTGGGTCCTCGATCATATCGGTGCCAAGCACCGGCGCCCGCGCTATGCTGGGCGCCCAAGCTCGGCGGCCACGGCGACGGGCCTGATGAGCAAGCATCTCCGTGAATTGAAGGCCTTCCTCGACGAAGCGCTGGGCTAGACTGGAATAAGGACAGGCAACGAACCGATGGCGACAGAGATCCGGGTGCCGGCCTTGGGAGAATCCGTCGTTGAGGCGACGGTCGGCCAGTGGTTCAAGCAGGCGGGCGACGCCGTCTCCGCCGACGAGCCTCTGGTCGAGCTCGAAACCGACAAGGTCACCGTCGAGGTCCCCGCACCGGCCTCGGGCGTGCTCGCCGACATCGTGGTCAATGCCGGCGATACCGTGGCCGTCGGTGCCCTGCTGGGCGCCATCACCGAGGGCGACGGCAAGGCGAAGCCGGCCAAAGCCAAGTCCAAAGAGGCAACGTCGAAAGAGGCCCCGAAGCCTGCCGCAGCGAAGGCGGCCACGCCGCCTCCCGTGGCGCCGAAAAAGCTCGAGCGCGAGCCCCATCCGCGCGAGGAGATCGCGCCCGACACCTACGACATCGAGAAAACCACGGACGAGATGCCGCCCTCGCCCGCCGCCCGCAAGCTGCTCGCCGAAAGCGGCTTGAAAACCGGCGACGTGAAAGGCTCAGGCCGCCGTGGCCAAGTGCTGAAAGGCGACGTGACCGCACAGGCCGCCGAAGCGCTGCTCACGCGCGAGCGAAAGCCGAAACCGCCGGCCCCACCGCGGGCGCCCGTCGTCGCCGACGATAGCGCCCGCGAGGAGCGGGTCCGCATGACGCGGCTCCGCCTCACCATCGCCAAGCGTCTGAAGGAAGCGCAAGACACCGCCGCCATGCTCACCACGTTCAACGACGTGGACATGAGCGCGGTGATGCAATTGCGGAAGGACTATCGCGAGGCCTTCGAGAAGAAGCACGGCGTGAAGCTCGGCTTCATGGGCTTCTTCGTCAAAGCCTGCGTCCAGGCGCTCAAGGACATTCCCGCGGTCAACGCCGAGATCGACGGCGACGACATCGTCTACAAGAATTACTATCATATCGGCGTTGCCGTCGGCACCGAGCGCGGTCTCGTCGTGCCGGTGCTGCGCGAGGCCGACACCATGAACCTCGCCGAGATCGAGACGCAGATCGCCGATTTGGGCATGCGCGCCCGCGACGGAAAGCTCGGTCTTGCCGAGATGCAAGGCGGCACCTTCACCATCTCCAATGGCGGCATTTACGGCTCGATGCTGTCCACCCCCATTCTCAATGCGCCCCAGTCCGGCATTCTCGGCATGCACCGGATCGAGGAGCGTGCCGTGGTGCGCGATGGCAACATCGTGGCGCGCCCGATGATGTATCTCGCGCTGTCCTACGATCACCGCGTCGTCGACGGCAAGGAGGCGGTCACCTTCCTGGTGAACGTCAAGGAGTCGCTCGAAGACCCCGCGCGCCTCGTCCTCGATCTTTGAGACTTTAGCTCATGACCCCCTACGATCTCGTCGTCATCGGCACCGGCCCCGGCGGCTATGTGTGCGCCATCCGCGCCGCACAATTGGGAATGAAGGTCGCCGTGGTGGAGAAGCGCGCCACCCATGGCGGCACCTGCCTCAATGTCGGCTGTATCCCGTCAAAGGCGCTGCTGCATGCGAGCGAGGCTTACGCGGAAGCCGCCCACGATTTCGCCGGCATGGGCATCAAGGTGACGCCGGAGCTCGATCTTGCCGCCATGCTCGCCTTCAAGGATTCCGGCGTGAAGGGCAATGTCGACGGCGTCGAGTTCCTCCTCAAGAAGAACAAGATCGATGCCGTGCAGGGTACGGGGCGCATCGCCGCGCCCGGCAAGGTCGAAGTCACCAACGATAAGGGCAAGTCGCAAACCCTCGACACCAAAGCCATCGTCATCGCCACCGGCTCCGAGGTTGCGCGCGTGCCGGGCATCGACATCGACGAGAAGCGCATCGTGTCGTCCACCGGCGCGTTATCGCTGCCGAAAGTGCCGAAGCGGCTCGTGGTCATCGGCGGCGGCTATATCGGGCTCGAGCTCGGCTCGGTGTGGGCGCGGCTCGGTTCAGACGTCACCGTCGTCGAGATGCTGCCGCGCATCACCCCGGGTCTCGACGCGGAGGTGGCCAAGCAGCTCCAACGGGTCCTCGCCAAGCAGGGCCTCACCTTCAAGCTCGGCGCCAAGGTCACCAATGTCGACACCAAGGGCAAGGGACTGACGCTCACCATCGAGCCGGCCGACGGCGGCAAGAAGGAGACGCTCGACTGCGACGTGGTCCTGGTCGCCGTGGGCCGCGTGCCGAACACCGAAGGCTTGGGATTAGCCGACATCGGCGTCAAGACCGACAATCGCGGCCGCATCTCAATCGACGAGCATTTCCAGAGCAACGTGCCGGGCATCTACGCCATCGGCGACGTCATCGAAGGCCCCATGCTCGCCCACAAGGCGGAAGACGAGGGCATGGCCGTGGCCGAGATCCTGGCGGGTCAGGCCGGCCACGTGAACTACGACGTGATCCCGTCCGTGGTGTACACCGCGCCCGAGGTCGCCTCCGTGGGCAAGACCGAGGACGAGCTGAAGGAAGCCGGCATCGCCTACAAGGTCGGCAAGTTCCCGTTCACCGCCAATGGCCGCGCCAAGGTCAACCGCACCACGGAAGGCTTCGTCAAGGTCCTGGCCGACGCGGAAACCGACCGCGTGCTCGGCGTGCATATCATCGGCGCCGACGCCGGTACCATGATCGCCGAGGCCGCGGTGCTGATGGAGTTCGGCGGCTCGGCCGAGGATCTGGCCCGCACCTGCCATGCCCACCCGACCTTGAACGAAGCGATCAAGGAAGCGGCGCTCGCCGTCGACAAACGCCCCATCCATATGTGAGCAGTCATTCCGGACCGCGTGCGCGAAGCGCATCGCGCGATCCGGAATCCAGCACGAGACTCGCGGCGAAGCCGCTTCTGGATTCCGGCTTTCGCCGGAATGACGGAAGTGTGGCTAATCCAGCGTGCGGCGGAAGCGCAACAGCGCGAGCCCCATGGCCGCGACCAGGAAGATCACCAGCGCCAGCACGTCGATCCTCATCTCGGCGAAGCCGTTGCCTTTGAGCATGATGCCGCGCACGATGCGCATGAAATGGGTGAGCGGCAGGATTTCGCCGATCCATTGCGCCCAGTGCGGCATGCCGCGGAACGGGAACATGAAGCCCGACAAGAGAATATTCGGCAGGAAGAAGAAGAACGTCAGCTGCACCGCCTGCAGCTGGTTCTTGGCGATGGTGGAGAACGTATAGCCTACGGCGAGATTGGCCGCCGCAAACAGCGTCGTGAGCGCGATCAGCAGCGGAACGCTCCCCAGGATAGGCACGCCGAACATGAAGTGGGCCGCGCTGATGATAATGGCCATCTGCACGAAGCCGACGAGCACGAAGGGCGCGATCTTGCCGATCATGATCTCGACCGGCTTGATGGGCATGGCGAGCAGGCTCTCCATGGTGCCCCGCTCGATTTCGCGCGTCACGGCGAGCGCGGTGAACATCATCATGGTCATGGTCAGAACCACGCCGAGCAGCCCGGGCACGATGTTGTATTGGGTGAGGCCTTCGGGGTTGTAACGCCGCTGCAGCGTGAGCTTGAACGGCGGCGCCCGCGCCTCGATGGAATCGTCCGGCCCGCGCAGCTCGCGCCTGAGCGCGGTGTCGACCAGCCCCTGCACCGCGGAGATCGCCGTGCCGGTCGCGACGGGATCGGTCGCATCGGCGATCACCAGCAGCGACGGCCGGTCGCCCCGGCGTATGTCGCGCTCGAAGCTCGCAGGGACTTCCACCGCGAACTGCACCTCGCCCGAGGCCAGCATCCGATCGATCTCGGCCGGATCGCGCACTTGGGCGACGAACTCGAAATAATCGCTGTTCTTCATCGCCGCGAGCACGGCACGGGTCAGCGGGCCGTCGTCGCGCAGGAGCACGGCCGTCGGCAAATGCTTCGGGTCGGTGTTGATGGCATAGCCGAACAGCACCAGCTGGAGGATGGGGATGAAGATCATCGTGGCGAAGGTCATGCGGTCGCGCCGCATCTGCACGAACTCCTTCACCACCATGGCCCAGGTGCGCTTGAGGAAGCCCGGGTCGCCGCGCATCCGCGGAGCCCGCTTGTCGGCAATGGCGCTCATGCCGCGAAATTGTCCTTAACGCTGTCCATCAGGAGGATGAACACGTCCTCGAGGCTGGGCTCGCCCCGCGTCCAGCGATGCGCGCCGTCTGCCTTCTTGGCCGCCGCGATGGCCGCATCCAGCGCCCGCTTGTCATGGCCGGAGACATGCAGCTCGGCGCCGAACGACGCAACCATGTCGATGCCCTTGCGGTGCCGAAGCGCGATAGCGAGGTCTTGCAGATCGGGGCCCGACACGATCCACGTGCTCAAGCCCGACTGGGCGACCAACTGAGCCGCCGTGCCTTTCGCCAACAACTCGCCGAAGGCGATGTAAGCGAGCTCGTGGCAGCGCTCCGCCTCGTCCATGTAATGGGTGGATACCAGCACCGTGATGCCGTCCGCCGCGAGCCCGTGAATCTCGTCCCAGAACTCGCGCCGCGCCTTGGGATCGACGCCGGCGGTCGGCTCGTCGAGTAGGAGGAGCTGCGGGTTCGGCAGGATGCAGGCGCCGAGCGCGAGCCGCTGCTTCCAGCCGCCCGACAATTCGCCCGCGAGCTGCTCGGCGCGGCCCGCAAGCCCGAGGCGGTCGATGGCCTCCTTCGCCGCCCGGCGCGGGTTCGGCACGCCATAGACCCGCGCCACGAACTCCAGATTCTCGCGGATCGACAAATCGGCATAGAGGCTGAAGCGCTGGGTCATGTAGCCCACATGGCGCTTGATCTCATCCTGCTGGGTGAGGATGTCGTAGCCGAGGCAGGTGCCATCGCCGGAGTCCGGCGTGAGCAGCCCGCAGAGCATGCGGAGCGTCGTGGTCTTGCCGCTGCCGTTCGACCCGAGAAAGCCGTAGATCTCGCCCTTCGGCACGTTCAGGCTCAGGTCCCGCACCACGACGCGGCCATCGAAGCTTTTGGTCAGGCCGTGCACGTCGATGGCGATCTCTTTCATCGCCGCACGACCTTCTCCGCGTCGGACGCGAGGCTCACCGTGATCGGCTGACCAGCGGTGAGCTCGGCGGCCGCGTCTTGCGGCCGCGCCTCGACGAGGAACACGAGCTTCTTGCGTTGCTCCTCGGAGAAGATGACGGGCGGCGTGAACTCGGCGTCGCGCGCGATGAAGTTGATCTTGGCCGTCAAACCCGGCGGACAGCCGTCACAGGAGATTTTGACGATCTCGCCGACATGGAGCTTGGCGCGGTCCGGCTCGGAGACGAAAAACCGCGCCTTGAGATTGCCCGGCGGCAACAGCGCGACAACGCCTTGGCCGGCGACGACCACCTCGCCGGGGCGGAAATACACCTCCTCGATGGACCCGTTCGCCGGCGCAAAGACTTGGCGCTTGCGAGGTTCTTCTCGGCCTCGTCGAGCGCATGGCGTGCCTCCGCGACCGACGCGGCTGCCGCCTCGATCACGCCCGACCGCCCGGGAAGCTTCGCCGCTGCGATACGCTTGTCTGCCTCGGCCACCGCGGCCTGGTTGCTGTCGTGCTGCGCCACCGCGTCGTCGAGCTGCGCCTTTGACACCCAACCTTTGCCGTAGAGCGTCTGGACCCGGTCGAGAGTGAGACTCGATTGTTTGAGCATGGCTTGCGCCCGGGTGAGCGCCGCTTGCAGGACTTCGATCTCCCGCGGCCGCTGCAATTCCGCCTTGGCGTCGGCCAGACGCGCTTGCGCCTCTTCGAGTCGGGATTTCGCCGCGGCGACCGCCGCCTCCTGCTCGGAGCTTTCCAGCGTAAAGATAGGCCCGCCCGCTGTGACCGTGTCGCCTTCCTTGACGGACAGTGTCGCGATGCGACCGCCCTGCTCGGAGCCGACCAGCACCAGGTCGGCTTCCATATAGCCGGGCACCTCGGCGCCCTCATTGGCCTTGTAGGTGAGCAGGACCAGCCCGATCACCGTCACGGCGATGAGGCCGATGAGAAGGAAAGCGGTTCGCTTCATGACGCGCCGTCCTTGGCGTGCGGCGCACGAACGGCGTCGACCATGAGGTCGATATGGGTCTTCAGCATCCCGTCGGTGTCGAGATGGTGATGATGCTCGAACAACGCACGCCAGATGACGGCCATGAGCATCGGCGCGATGAGAAGCTGCGGGTAATCGCGCAAGCCTGTCTTGCGGAACTCGCCGCGCGCGACGCCACGATCGATCAGCCCGCGCAGGGTCTCGAGCCCACGCGCGATGACATTGTCGAAGTAGAAGGCGGTGAGCTCGGGATGCTTGTGGCCTTCGGCAATCAGCAGACGCACGATGACCACGCGCCGCGAGCACACCAGCTCCTGGATGAATTTGACGAACGGCCCTTTGAGGAAGTCTTCGACGGAGAGCGTGGTCGTCTCCATCTCGTTGCGGATCACGTCGAAATGGGAGGTGATGACGCTGCGCACCACCGTCTTGAACAGCTCTTCCTTGGTCTTGAAGTAGAGATAGGGGAGACCCTTGGAGACTTTCGCGCGCGCCGCCACGTCCTCGAGCCGCGTGCCGGCATAGCCCTTGACCGCGAACTCCTCGAAGGCGGCCGCCACGATCTCTTGCGGGCGATTGTCTTTTCGTATCCGCCGGCGGGGGCTGCGGCCGCCGGCTTGCTGGCTACTGGTCTGCTTGCCGGCGGGCGTTCCCGCTTGCTTGCGCTTCGTCTCAGCCATGGCTCGGACCTCTCGCTTCTGCCCATCCAATCTATGACTGACTGGTCAGTACCACAATGGGTGAGCGAAGCAGAAGCCGGAAATCTGCGAAAAATGCTTAAAGGACAAGCCCGGTAGACGCACCCGAAGGCCTGCCAACTCTCATGACGCGGTGGCTGTCATGCTAGAGTTCCAGTCGAACCGTTAGAGGAAGGGATCTGATGACGGATAGGATCGGCGAGGCGCTCAAGACGGCCGAGGCTGCCTTCGAGGTTGCAGCTGAGAACACCGTTGCCATTTCCGGAATGCGCGCCCTTTTGCCCTTCGCTATTGCCGGACGCATGCCGACTTCCGAAGAGCTTGCCGAGATCGTCTCAAATCTGATCCCGCCCGCCGCCGAGGTCTCTGCTCCAGTTGAGGCGCAGGCGATCAGAAACTGGATTTTTGCGGTTCTAGCAGACGCGCGCGCCGTGTCGAAAAACAGTCGCTCATGATCATCCCACATGGACCGCAACACCAAAGTGCTTCTCGGGTCGCTCCTTCTCACGGCGGTGCTGTGGCTCCTCGTATGGGCGATCGTAACCGGCGGCTTTGACAGGCCGCCGGGCAGCGGCGGGTGGTTATACGAATATCAAACGCTGATCGGCGTTGCCGGTGCGCTTGTCGCTGCTGCATTCACTGTGTTCATGATGCACCGCGAACAGCAACAACAGCGCCAGCACTTTATGAAGCAGATGGACGTCCTCACGCGGGCGGACCGGCTACGCGTTTCGCGGGAAACGGCCCGCGTTATTCCAGTGCTTGAAAAGGCACTGTTGAAATTGCAAGACATGACGAACCAGGTCGCCAATGCGCCCGACGGTCAGACGATGTACAAAATCACCTATGATGCGCTGTTCCAGGCGACGTTCGTGACTCGGGATACACAGTTCACCGACATCTTCCCCTTCCTCGACGACGAGTTCACGCGGCGGCGCGCTGCGCTCTTTTCTAAGCTGATGAATACAACAAATACGCTGTCCGACGCCTTCGGCGCCAAACCCCATGATCCGACGATAATCATGTATGGAATCACAGTTGACCGTGCCCGTACGATTCTTCAGGGCAACAACTGGTTGTGTTTTGATGATTGCGAACGCGGACTGCAATGGCTCATCGAGTATCTGCAAGCGATGCGGATAGAGTACGGGTTGACCGAGATCACTCTTTAGAATCGTGCCTCACGCGTGCGGCGGCTGGCGCCGTCGCCGGAACCGTTAAAGAGCCCGGCCACGCGAGCCGGTCCCTCAGGCCCGAGGATGCGCCGCCTCGTAGGTCTTGAGCAGATGGGCGCGGTCGACCTCCGTATAGCCTTGGGTGGTCGACAGGCTGGCATGGCCCAGCAATTCCTGGATCGCCCGCAAGTCGGCGCCGGCCCCTAACAGATGCGTGGCGAAGGAGTGGCGCAGCGCATGCGGCGTCGCCGTATCGGGGAGGCCGAGTGCTGCACGGGCACGCGCCATGCGCAGTTGGATGATGCGGGGCGACAGCTGCTTGCCCCGCGCCCCGATGAACAGCGGATCGTCCGGCCCGAGCTTCGCGGGGCAGAGCTTCAAATAACGCTCGATGGCCTGCCGCGTGATCGGCAGCACCGGCACCACCCGCGTCTTAGAGCCTTTGCCCGTCACCCTGAGCATGTCGCGCCCCTTGAGCGGCGCATCCTTCAAGCGCAGCGACAGCGCCTCGGAGATGCGCAAGCCCGAGCCGTAGAGCAGCGTCAGCACCGCGGTGTCGCGGGCCAGGATCCATTCCGGCGCGTCCGGCGAGCCGACATCGGCGCCGTCGACCAGCGCGGTGGCTTTGAGCGCGGTGAGCGGCTTCGGCACCGAGTGCGGCAGCTTGGGCAACGACACGGCGCGGATCGCGTCGTTCTTGCCCAACCCCCGCCGCTCGAGGAAGCGGTAGAACATGCGCAGCGCGCTCAAACTGCGCGCGAGGCTTCGGCTGCCCACGTCCTTGCCGCGGCGCATGGCGAGAAACGCGCGCACGTCGCGGGCCGACAGCGAGAACAGCAATTTCAAGTCCGGCTGGCAGTTGAAATGGCCGGCGAGGAAGCCGAGAAACTGGCCGAGGTCGCGGCGGTAGGCCTCGACCGTATGGGCGGCAAGCTGGCGCTCGGTCATGAGGTACACGAACCAGGCATTGACCGCGCGGCCGACATCCGGCGCCGCGCCGATCGCTTGTGCTTTGGTGTCCGATTTAGGCTTGGATTTGGCCATCGCAGCCATCCACCCCTCGACTTTGCGCCTGAGCGGCTACTATGGGTCGTTGAGTCGTTAACTGCCGCTTAACCGAACGAGTACGCCCTGACCAAGACCAAGACCAGCGCCAAAACCGGCTCCAAGACCGCGCGTGAGACCGCGCGTGAGACCACGGGTGAGACCGCGCGCGAGACGGTCCCCGTGACCGTCCCGGTCCTGCTGCCGCTCGCGCTGCCGGCCCCGTACGACTATTTGGTGCCGGAGGGCAGCCACGCGGAGCCCGGCACATTCGTGATCGTGCCGCTGGGGCCGGTGGAATATCTCGCCGCGGTGTGGCGACGACCGGCAGGGGCGGCACCGCCCAAGATCGCGCGGAAAAAACTGCGGGAGATCGTCGAGATCCTCGACGACGTGCCGAAGCTCCCGGAAATCTCTCTCGACTTTGCCGACTGGGTCGCCAATTACACCCTGGCGCCGGCCGGCATGGTCCTGCGCATGATGATGAGCGCGCGGTCCGCCTTTCAGCCGCCGGCGCCGCGCTACGGCGTGCGGCTCGAAGGCGCCCCGCCCGAACGCATGACGCCGGCCCGCGCCCGCGTGCTCGAAGCCGCCGCCAATGGCCTCGTCTGGGTGAAGTCTGCCCTGGCGGAGGCCGCCGGCGTCAGCCCGGGCGTGATCGACGGCCTGGTCGATGCCGGCACGTTGATCGCCGAGCCACTGCCCGACTGGCATGCCATGCCGCTCGATACGGCGCGCGCGCGCGCCACCCTCAACGACGAGCAGGCCGAAGCCGCCCGCGCGCTCGTCGCCAACATGGACGATGGCTTCGCCGTGAGCCTGCTCGACGGCGTCACCGGCTCGGGCAAGACGGAGGTCTATTTCGAGGCCATCGCCAAGGTTCTCGATCAGGGCAAGCAGGCGCTGGTGCTGATGCCCGAGATCGCGTTGACCAGCCAGTTCATCGCCCGCTGCGAGGAGCGCTTCGGCGCCAAGCCGGCCGAGTGGCATTCCGGCGTGTCGGCGCCCAATCGCGGCCGGGTCTGGCGCGCGGTGGCGGAGAACAAGGCCAAGCTCGTGGTCGGCGCCCGCTCGGCGCTGTTCCTGCCCTTCCCCGATCTCGGCCTCATCGTCGTCGATGAGGAGCACGACCAGGGCTACAAGCAGGAGGACCGCGTCGCCTACCAGGCCCGCGATATGGCGGTGGTCCGCGCGCATCTCGGCGCGGGGCGCGCAGGTTTTGGCGCAGCTGGCGCGGGTTCCCGCGCAGCCGGCGCAAGTTCTCGTGCGCGTTTTGGCGAGGATAGCGCAGACCGTAGCCCTCGCGGTATCCCCGTGGTGTTGAGCTCGGCCACCCCGTCCATCGAGAGCCTGGTGAACGCCGGCCAAGGCCGCTACCGGCACATCCGCATCGGCACCCGCTACAAGGCGGCAAGCCTGCCGGCGATCCAAGCCATCGACATGCGAAAAAGCCCGCCGCAGCGCGGCCACTGGCTGTCGCCGGTCCTCACCGACGCGGTGGCCGAGACCTTGGGGCGCGGAGAGCAAGCTCTCCTGTTTCTCAATCGCCGCGGCTACGCGCCGGTGACGCTCTGCCGCAAATGCGGCTTCCGCTTCGAATGTCCCAATTGCTCGGCCTGGCTGGTCGAGCATCGATTCCGCCGCCGCCTCGAATGCCACCATTGCGGCAAGTTCCTGCCGTTGCCGCATGAATGTCCGAGCTGCGGCGCCGAGGAGTCGCTGGTCGCCTGCGGGCCCGGCATCGAGCGCATCGCCGAGGAGGTCGCCGAGCAGTTTCCCGAGGCGCGCCGCGTGCTGCTGTCGAGCGATCTCACACCCTCTATCTCAGACCTCCGCGAGACCTTGCGCGAGATCGAGGACCGCGAGGTGGACATCATTATCGGCACCCAGCTTGTGGCCAAGGGCCATCACTTCCCGGGCCTGGCCCTGGTCGGCGTGATCGATGGCGATCTGGGATTGGCCCAAGGCGACCCCCGCGCCGCCGAGCGCACCTTCCAGCTGCTCAGTCAGGTGACGGGGCGCGCGGGACGCGAGACGATCAAAGGGCGCGGTCTGATCCAGACCTATATGCCCGAGCACCCGGTGATCGCGGCGCTGGTCTCAGGCGACCGCGACACCTTCCTCGACCGCGAGATCGAAGCCCGCCGCGAGGCCGGCATGCCGCCGTTCGGCCGGTTGGCGGCGATCCTGGTCACCGCCGGCGACCGCGGGGCCGCCGAAGGTTATGCCCGGGAGGTGGCCCGCGCCGCGCCACATGCGGAGAAAATCCAGGTTCTCGGCCCGGCAGAGGCGCCGTTATCGGTGATCCGCGGGCGCTATCGCTTTCGCTTGCTGGTCAAAGCTGTACGAGAAGCCGACCTCCAGGCATACTTGCGGTTGTGGCTGGCGCAAGCCCCCAAGGCCAGAGGCGACATCCGCCTCACCGTCGATATCGACCCCTACAGTTTTTTGTAGGGGTACACGAGGCCGCAGGTTTACCTCCCGATATTGCGCCCCCTTCCCCCCTGTGTTACAGGCTCCGCGGGGTTTCCGGGGCACGTTTTCGGGGGGTTTTACCCGGTGACGCGGAGGCTCTAAATCCCAGCATTTTCCGGGGTCCGAGGGTGGGACGGCTGAGTGAAGCGCCCGCCCCTGAGCAAGAGGCGTTTTTCGAAGTGGCAGGCGAGGACCATCCCGTATCAGGCGTTGCAGGCCGCTACGCCACCGCCCTGTTCGAGCTTGCCCTCGAGGCCAAGGCGGTCGAGCAGGTCGAGGCCGATCTGAACCGCTTCGGCGAGGCGCTCGACGCCGTCGACGACATGCAGCGTCTGGTGAAGAGCCCCATGTTCTCGGCTGGAGAGCAAGGCCGGGCGCTCGCCGCCATCCTCGATGAGCTCAAAATCGAGGGCCTCACCAAGAACTTCCTGCTGCTCGTCTCCAAGAACCGCCGCCTGTTCGCCACACCCGATATAATCCGTGGCTTCCGCGCCATGCTGGCGAACCACCGCGGCGAGACGAGCGCCACCGTCACCGCCGCCGCCCAGCTTACCGAGGGCCAGGTTACCGCGCTCAAGCAGGCGCTGAAGGCAGCCCTCGGCAAGGACGTCATGCTGGAGCAAAGGGTCGATCCAAGCCTGATCGCCGGCCTCACGGTCAAGGTGGGCAGCCGCATGATCGACACCTCGCTTCGCACCAAACTCAATAATCTCAAGCACGCCATGAAAGAGGTTGGCTAATGGATATCAAAGCCGCCGAGATCTCCGCGATCCTCAAAGAGCAAATCAAGAATTTTGGCCAGGAAGCCGAAGTTGACGAAATCGGCCAAGTGCTATCCGTCGGTGACGGCATCGCCCGCGTCTATGGCCTCGACAAGGTCCAGGCCGGCGAGATGGTCGAATTCGCCGACGGCACGCGCGGCATGGCGCTGAACCTCGAGGTCGACAATGTCGGCATCGTGATCTTCGGCGACGACCGCAACATCAAGGAAGGCGACATCTGCAAGCGTACCGGCGCCATTGTGGAAGTGCCGGTGGGCCGTGGCCTGCTCGGCCGCGTGGTGGATGCGCTCGGCAACCCCATCGACGGCAAGGGGCCCATCGAATCCGACGAGATGCGCCGCGTGGACGTGAAGGCGCCCGGCATCATTCCCCGCCAGTCGGTGCATGAGCCCATGCAGACGGGCTTGAAGGCCATCGACGCCCTGATCCCCATCGGCCGTGGCCAGCGCGAGCTCATCATCGGCGACCGCCAGACCGGCAAGACCGCCATCATTCTCGACACCATCCTCAATCAGAAGCCCATCAACGAGGGCAACGACGAGAGCGCCAAGCTGTACTGTATCTATGTCGCCATCGGCCAAAAGCGCTCGACCGTCGCCCAGTTTGTGAAGGTGCTGGAGGAGAACGGCGCGCTACCCTACTCCATCGTGGTCGCCGCCACCGCGTCCGACCCGGCGCCGATGCAGTTCCTGGCGCCGTTCGCCGGTTGCGCCATGGGCGAGTATTTCCGCGACAACGGCATGCATGCGCTCGTCTGCTACGACGATCTTTCCAAGCAGGCGGTGGCCTACCGCCAGATGTCGCTGCTGCTGCGCCGCCCGCCGGGACGCGAGGCCTATCCGGGCGACGTGTTCTATCTCCATTCGCGGCTGCTCGAGCGGGCCGCCAAGCTCAACAAGGACAACGGCTCCGGCTCGCTGACGGCGCTACCGGTGATCGAGACCCAGGCCAACGACGTGTCGGCCTATATCCCGACCAACGTGATCTCCATCACCGACGGCCAGATCTTCCTCGAGACCGACCTGTTCTATCAGGGCATTCGGCCCGCGGTGAACGTGGGTCTGTCGGTGTCGCGCGTGGGCTCCGCCGCTCAGGTGAAGGCCATGAAGCAGGTGGCCGGCAAGATTAAGGGTGAGCTCGCCCAATATCGCGAGATGGCGGCGTTCGCCCAGTTCGGCTCCGACCTCGACGCCACCACCCAGCGCCTGCTGAATCGCGGTGCGCGCCTGACCGAGCTGCTGAAGCAGCCCCAGTTCTCGCCGATGAAGGTCGAGGAGCAGGTGGTCGTGATCTATGCCGGCGTGAACGGCTATCTCGACACCGTCAAGGTCCCCGACGTGGGCCGCTTCGAGGCCGAGCTGCTGCGCTACGTGCGCGGCGAGCACAAGGACATCCTCGACGACATCCGCAAGAAGAAAGAAATCTCCAAGGAGACCGGCGACAAGCTGAAGGCGGCCGTCGAAAAATTCGCCAAGGCTTTCGCGTAGCTCATCCATGGCGTCGCTGAAAGATCTCCGCAACCGTATCGCCTCGGTCAAGGCGACCCAGAAGATTACCAAGGCCATGCAGATGGTGGCCGCGGCGAAGCTCCGCCGGGCGCAAATGGCGGCGGAAGCCGCGCGGCCTTACGCGACGCGCATGGAGTCGGTGCTTTCCAACCTCGCCACGGCTCTTGAGGGCCGCGAGGGCGGCCCGCCTTTGATGGTGGGCACGGGCAACGACGCCGTCCACCTGCTCGTGGTCTGCACGTCCGAGCGGGGGCTGTGCGGCGGCTTCAACTCCTCGATCGTGCGGCTTGCGCGCGAGCACATCAGTCGTCTCGTCGGCGAAGGTAAGCAGGTGAAAATCCTCTGCGTCGGCAAGAAGGGCTACGACCAGCTGAGCCGCCAGTACAAGGGCCTCATCATCGACACGATCGACTTCCGAGGCATCCGCCAGCTCGGCTTCGAGAATGCCGAGCAGGTGGCTCAGAAGGTTCTGTCGCTATTCGACGAGGGCGCCTTTGACGTCGCCACCGTGTTCTTCTCCCGTTTCAAGTCGGTGATCAGCCAGGTCCCGACCGCGCAACAGATCATCCCGGCCTCGATCCCGGATGAGGCGCCCTCCGCCGAGGCCAGCCTCGGCGGCGCCGTCTACGAATACGAGCCCGATGAGACCGAGATTCTCACCGAGCTTCTGCCGCTCAACATCGCCGTGCAGATCTTCAAGGCGCTGCTTGAGAACGCGGCCTCCGAGCAGGGCGCGCGGATGAGCGCCATGGATAGCGCCACCCGCAATGCCGGCGACATGATCGACCGGCTGACCATGCTCTACAACCGCACCCGCCAGGCCCAGATCACCAAGGAGCTGATCGAGATCATCTCCGGCGCCGAGGCGCTCTAGTCACCTCAAAGGAACGTACCGATGGCAAAGAAACCAGTGGTTGCTGAGACCAAGAAGCAAGAGAAGCGGATTGCCGCAGGCAAGGGCCCCAAAGGCCATGTGCGCCAGATCATGGGCGCCGTGGTGGACGTGCAGTTCGACGACGAGCTGCCGAAGATCCTGAACGCGCTCGAAACCGAGAACCAGGGCTCGCGCCTCGTGCTCGAGGTCGCTCAGCATCTCGGCGAGAATACCGTCCGCACCATTGCCATGGACTCCACGGAGGGCCTGGTGCGCGGCCGGGACGTGTTCGACACCGGCGAGCCGATCGCCGTGCCGGTCGGCGAGAAGACTTTAGGGCGCATCATGAACGTCGTCGGCGAGCCCGTCGATGAGGCGGGGCCCATCGGCACCGAAGAGCGGCGGCCGATCCACGCGCCGGCCCCCTCTTACGTTGATCAGTCGACCGAGTCTGAGATTCTGATCACCGGCATCAAGGTGGTGGACCTACTCGCGCCTTACGCCAAGGGCGGCAAGATCGGCCTGTTCGGCGGCGCCGGCGTGGGCAAGACCGTGCTCATCATGGAGCTGATCAACAACGTCGCCAAGGCGCACGGCGGTTACTCGGTGTTCGCCGGCGTCGGCGAGCGCACCCGCGAGGGCAACGACCTCTATCACGAGATGATCGAGTCCGGCGTGAACAAGGACCCAAAGAAGGGCTCCGTGGAAGGCTCCAAATGCGCGCTGGTGTATGGCCAGATGAACGAGCCGCCCGGCGCCCGCGCCCGCGTTGGCCTGTCGGGCCTCACCGTCGCTGAATATTTCCGCGACGAAGGCATGGACGTGCTGTTCTTCGTGGACAACATTTTCCGCTTCACCCAGGCCGGCTCGGAATTGTCGGCGCTGCTTGGCCGCATCCCCTCGGCGGTGGGCTATCAGCCGACGCTCGCCACCGACATGGGGGCGCTGCAGGAGCGGATCACCACCACGAACAAGGGCTCGATCACGTCGGTGCAGGCCATTTATGTCCCCGCGGACGATCTGACCGACCCGGCGCCGGCAACGTCGTTCGCCCACCTTGACGCGACTACCACGTTGTCGCGGTCGATCGCCGAGAAGGGCATCTATCCCGCCGTTGACCCGCTCGACTCCACCTCGCGCATGCTCGACCCCCGCGTCGTCGGCGAGGAGCACTATGCGGTGGCCCGCCGCGTGCAGGAGATCCTGCAGCGCTATAAGGCCCTGCAGGATATCATCGCCATTCTCGGCATGGACGAGCTGTCGGAAGAGGACAAGATCGCCGTGGCCCGCGCCCGTAAGATCGAGCGCTTCTTGTCGCAGCCATTCCACGTCGCCGAAATCTTCACCGGCTCGCCCGGAGTGTTCGTCGATCTGGCCGACACCATCAAGGGCTTCAAGGGCCTGTGCGACGGCGACTACGATCACCTGCCGGAAGCGGCCTTCTACATGGTCGGGACCATCGAGGAGGCCGTGGCCAAGGCCGAGAAGCTTGCCGCCGAGGTTGCCTAATGCCCGACCCGTTCCAATTCGAGCTGGTGTCGCCGGAACGGCTTCTCGTCTCCGGCGAGGTGGAGCAGGTGCTGGTGCCGGGCGCCGAGGGCGACATGACCGTGCTCGCCCACCACGCACCGGTGCTCACCACGCTGCGTCCCGGTCTGCTCGATATTGGTTTTCCCGGCGGCAAGAACCAGCGCTTCTTCATCCGCGGTGGCTTTGCCGAGGTCAACCCGGCCGGCCTCACCGTTCTCGCCGAGACGGCCATCGACCTCGATGAGCTAAAATCCGACCAGCTCGATCAAGCGATCCAGGATGCCACGGATGACGTCACCGACTCGGCCGACGACGCGCGCGACCGCGCTCAGACCAAGCTGGACCATTTGCGCCAGGTTCAGGCGACGCTCAATCTCTAGGTTTCCGGAACCCGTTAGGGCTTAGATCGCCCGAAGAGCTCCCGCCCCAGAGACTCCAGCCCCAAGAGACCAAGCCTTAAGAGAGCCGGCGCCTGAGCGGGTCAACCGCCCTTGAGAAGGGGCGCAAACTCAGCGACCACGGCCGCATAGACCTCGCGCTTGAAGGGCACCACGAGGTCCGGCAGGTCGTGCACCGGCACCCACTGCCAAGCGTCGAACTCGACCTCATGGCCGGGATGCGGCCCAAGATCGATCTCGCTCTCATCGCCTTCGAAGCGCGCGGCGAACCACATCTGCGTCTGGCCGCGATAGCGCCCCCTCCAGGCGACGCCCACCAGCTCGGGCGGCAAGTCGTAAACGAGCCAATCCCGCGTGTGCGCGATGAACCGCGCGCTACGCACACCGGTCTCCTCGTAGAGCTCGCGGCGTGCCGCGTCCTCGGGCGCCTCACCAGGGTCCATGCCGCCTTGCGGCATCTGCCACCATTTGCCGGCACCTTCCGAGGCACCCTGGCGGTCGGAGCGGCGGCCGACAAACGCATGGTCTTCCGCGTTGAGCAACATCACGCCGACACACGGCCGATACGGCAGCTTGGAACTTTCAGTCATGGGAAGAGGTCAGCTCTGCCGCTGCGACCGCATGGCGGCGCTGACCGGCACGAGCACGAGGCCTTTGCTCTCAAGCGAGCCGGCCCAGTCGGCGATCTGCTTGACGGTCGACGGCGCCGCCTTGGCGACACCAATGGCCGCGCCGCTGGCTTTGGCGGCGGCCTCGAGCGCAGCCAGCGCCTTGGCCAACTCCGCGGACGTGCCCGCGTCGAGCCGCACCTCGGCCACGGCATAGTCGAGGCCGAGCTCCTGTGCGATCGCAGCAGCCGAGCCCTCGGCGCTGCCATCATCAAAATAGACCAGTCCGCGACGCTTTAGCTCTTCGAGTACCGGCTGGAGCGCGCTTTGCGTCGCCTCGAACTTCGCGCCCATGTGGTTGGTCACGCCGGCATACCCGGTATAGCGCGACATCAGCCAATGAAGCCGCTTGATGTTTTCGTCTGTGGGGAGGGAGGTGAGGAGAGTATGGGGACCAGGGTCTTCGGTCGGGTAGTCGTTCGGCTCCAGGGGGATCGCGAGGAGAACCTCGTGGCCGTCGGCGCGGGCCTTGGTCACCCACTCCTGGAGGCTGCGCCCGTAGGCGCCATAGGCGATGCTCACCGGCGGCGGCAGGCCCTTGATCACGTCGCCGTCCGCGCCACCGGGGATGCCGAGCCCGCTGACCAGCACCGCCACGCGGGCCGGTCCGCCGCTTGCTTGAGCGTAGCGCGAGGGCCGCGCATAGACGTCGGCGGGGCGGCGGCCATCGATGGCGATCTTGGGCAACGGCCCGTATTTCGAGTCCTCCACCAGCGCGGGCACGGGCACCGGCATAAGCGGAACCGTCCCTGTGTCATCGATGCCAGCTGTGAGGTCTGCCGCGGCGACCTGGGGCTGCGCGGGTTGAGCCGCTTGCGGACCGGCTGCGGCCGTGGCTTGGGCGTCAGTGGCTTGGGCGTCAGGTGACGGGGCCTCGCCATAGCGATCAGGCGCTTGCGGCAGCGAGCCCCCGGGTCCTGGCGGCGGCATGGCAGGCGGCCCGATAGTAGGGACCATGTTCGTGCCCTGCCCTGGCGGGGCAAGCTGTGGCGCCACTGGCTGCTGTGGCGCGGACGGGACGGTGGCGGGCCCCGTTACGGCGAAGCCTGGGGGAAGATCGAGGCTGCCTACGCCGGCTGCCGGCGCGGGCGCCGGGGCAGCGGCCGGGGGCGCCGGATCGATCTGCAGGACGGCAACAGGCTCGCCCCCATTGCCGCCTGGAAAGAACACAAGCACGGCCACGCCGAGCACCAGCGTCCAGAACACAATCCCAGCTGCGATGGCCAGGGCTTTCATCGTTTCGTCCTCCCCACGTCCCGGCCGTAGTGTGGGGCTAACGCCGCCTCTCCGGGGCACCCACCGCCGCGATCAGAGCCGACAGGCTTAATTGGCTTCCGCCTTCTTCTTGGCTTCTGTGTCGACCGACTTGATGCCCCTCAACAAATCGAGGGCGTAATTGAGCTGTGTGTCCTTCTCCTTCTCCTGAGGCACATAGGACGAGCTCCCGGACTCCTCCTCGACCTCCTCGCCGTCCTCACCCCCGTCCTCGCCCTTGAGGTGACCGCGCAGATCGGCCTCGCCACGTGTGCCCTGAATTTCAGCCTTCTTCTTGAGCTCATCGGGCAGTTCCTCTTCGACCACAACCTCCGGAGCGATGCCCTTCGCCTGGATGGACCGGCCCGACGGTGTGTAGTAGCGCGCCGTGGTGAGCCTCAGAGCGCCGTTGGAGCCGAGCGGGATGATGGTCTGCACTGACCCCTTGCCGAACGAGCGGGTGCCGATCACGGTCGCCCGATGATGATCCTGGAGCGCGCCGGCGACGATTTCCGACGCCGAGGCGGACCCGCCATTGATCAGCACTACGATCTTCTTGCCGTCGGTGATGTCACCGTCCCGCGCGTTTGACCGCTGCGTCTCTTCCAGATTGCGGCCGCGGGTCAACACGATGGCGCCCTGGTCGAGGAACGCGTCGGACACCGAGATGGCTTGGTCGAGCAGACCACCGGGATTGTTGCGGAGATCGACGATCCAACCTTTGAGATTCGGCCCGAGCTCCTTCTTCAGGTCTTCGACCGCCTTTTGCAGGTTTTCCGTGGTCTGCTCGTTGAAGGTGGTGACCCGAATATAGCCCACGTCATCGCCCTCGGCGTTGTACCTCACCGGGTTGATGTGGATCATGTCGCGGACGACCTTCACCTCGAAGGGATCCTCGACGCCCTTGCGCATGACGGTCAGCATGATCGGCGAGTTCACCGGGCCGCGCATCTTCTCCACCGCATCTTGCAGGGTGAGGCCAAGGATCTGCTCCTTGTCCAAATGCGTGATCAGGTCGCCGCTCATCAGCCCCGCGCGCGATGCGGGCGTATCCTCGATGGGAGACACGACCTTGACGACGCCGTTCTCCATGGTGACCTCGATACCGAGCCCACCGAATTCGCCGCGAGTCTGCACCTGCATGTCGCGGAAATGCTTCGGGGTGAGATAGGCGGAGTGCGGGTCGAGCGAGGTCAACATGCCGTTGATCGCCGACTCGATCAGCTTGGCGTCCTCGGGCTGCTCCACATAATCGGCGCGCACGCGCTCAAGGACCTCGCCGAACAGATCGAGCTGCTTGTAAATCTCTGAGTTGGCAGCGGAAGCCGACTGGCTTCGGGCCAAGCTCACCATCGTCGACCCGGCAGCGAGCACGGCCAACACCATCAGCGCCCAAAGCGCGTATTCGGACTTCCGCATCATCCTTGCACCTTCCCGGATACCTCGGCCCACCATGGACCGGGGTCTACTGGCCTACCGTCCTTCCTAAATTCGACATAGAGGACGGGGCGTGAAATTTCGTCACCGCTGTCGCTCGACGCTGCCGGACTTCCCATCACGGCAATGGGCTCGCCCGCTAAAACGAATTGGCCGAGGCTCACATCAATGCGGCTCATCCCCGCAAGCAAAATATGATAGCCCCCGCCCGCATTAATGATCAAGAGTTGCCCGTAGGAGCGGAAGGGTCCGGCATAGACCACCCACCCGTCGGCGGGGGCGGTAATCCGGGCTTCCTGGCGGGTTTGCAGGGAAATCCCTTTGAGCGCAGGCCCAGCCGGGTCCGTATCGCCGAAGCCCTTCAGCTGGCGGCCCTGGGCCGGCAGCCTTAATGTCCCCTTAGCCTGCTCGAAGGGCATTGCGGGCTTCAGCCGGTCGGGGCTGGCGAATGCCACTTTGGTCGATTCGGGCTTGATCTCGATCACGTTCTCGTTCGCCGGGGTCGCCATGACCTCCTGCTGCAACCGCGCCCGCAGCGCCTTCTCAGCGGCGATCTCGGCGTCGTACTGCGCCACCTCGGCCTTGGCGATCTCCACGCCAAGGCGTTCGATCAGCTCATTGAGGCTGGTGACCTCCGCCGCCAGCTGTTCGGTGGACTGGGTGACTTGGACAAGCTCCGCCTCGCCGAACGCGAGCCTCGATTTCTTCGCCTCCACCAGTCGGTCGAGACGCCCTTGTTCGGCGGCAAGCCGACCGGCCTCGCGCTTCTGCGCATCGCGCTGCTCGCGGATGCTGGTCTCAAGGATGACCAGACCCTCCAGCTCACGGGACAAATTGTCGGCTTGGTATTTCAACTCGGGAAACACCTTGGCAAGCAGCATGGCGCCTCGCACCACAGCGAGCGCATCGTCGCGGCGCGTGACGATCGCGGGCGGCGGCGTACGGCCGATCCTCTGCATCGCGCTTAGCATTTTAACGATGGCTTCTTTCCGCTCGGTAATCGAGCTCTGGATGACGGTCACCTGCTCGGTAAGCTCGGCGAGCTTGCCTTCGGTTTCCGATAGTTTCGCTTCGCTCGCCTGCACTCTCTCGCCAGCCTCGATCAGCTGGCTATTGAGACGCGCTCGCTCCTCTGCCAGGGCAACGAGGTCCTTGGTGAGGCCCTCCGCTTTGACCCGGTTCGACTGCAACTCCTGTTCGGTCTGATCGAGACGCTTCTTCGCCTCGTCACGGGAGAGATCGTCCTCCGCAAAAGCCTGCCAAGGCGAGACGCAGAGCACGCCGGCCAGGAGCAGAACGAACCGAAGTCCTGGTCTGAACCGAAATCCTTGTCTTGAGAGAGCCAATCGATCGGATTGCGCCATACACCTTGGCCGTTCTGTCGATGGCACCGGAGGGAAGCGGCAGAATCAAGGCAAAACGCTTACGAATCCTTAACCTTAGGGACGCGTTTAGGCCCGATGGTATGGATGGCCGGCCAGAATGGTCATCGCCCGGTAGATCTGCTCGGCAAGAACGATACGGGCAAGCCCGTGCGGCAAGGTCATGGGCCCGAGCGAGAGGCTCAGTTCGGCCTTATCGCGGGCGGCCTGGCCGAGCCCGTCAGCCCCCCCGATCAGAAAGGCCAGGCCTGGCACCCCGCCATCCCTGAACCTGGCGAGGATGTCCGCGAAGGCTTCGCTGGACTGCATCTTTCCCGCGGGGTCGAGACAAATGACGGTGTGGGAAGACGGCACTTTGCCGATGAGCGCTGCCGCCTCTGCGGTCTGGCGGCCGCCTACGTTGGACGTTTTGGATTCAGGAAGCTCAAGGCCCGTGAGCGGTGACAGGCTCACGGTGCGGCCGAGCGCCTCGGCCCGGGCGAGATAGTGAGCGTAGAGGTCACGCTCGGGCCCCTGCTTCAATTTGCCGACGGCAGCGATCAGGAGCCGCATGGCTCACCTTTCGCACGGGCGCCGCCCGGCGCGGTTAGATGCCGGTCAAACCACCATCCGCTCCATGGGCCGGTCGGCGGACCACATCTTCTCGAGGTTGTAGAAGTCACGAACCTCGGGGCGAAAGACGTGGACGATGACATCGCCGGCATCGATCAGCACCCAGTCGCACTGGGGCAGTCCTTCGATGCGGGCGCGGCCATAGCCTTCATCCTTCAACTTTTTGATGAGGTGGTCGGCGACGGCGCCGACATGCCGCTGCGAGCGACCCGAGGCGAGCACCATGTGGTCGCCGATTGAGGTCTTTCCCTTCAAGTCGATAGCGACAACGTCCTCGGCCTTGGAGCCATCGAGCGTGTCGAGCACGATCTTGAGCAGTCTGTTCGGATCGGCGCGGAATGACGCAAATCCGGTAGGAGGCGTGCCGTGTTCGGCACCCTCTCTAAGTGAGCGCATGTTTTGGTGACTGTCCTTTTGTCATTGCTCCCGGAAGCGGCCTCGGCCGTATCTCGCGCATAATGCTGGAGGAACCCCTATGTTGCCGCTTCACCCCCTGAAGATAGTATGTCCACCCCGCGACTTTCAATAGCTAGTAGTGGTGACCCCTATTCTTTGTCTTATTTTGGGGTCTTTGGCTCTCTAGCCCGATTTCAAGACAGTTTCGCGAAGGGCGGTGGAAGAAAGCCGTGACAGCCTATGGCTGAGGATGGTCCAGGCCGGCGGCTCAAGGAGCGCCAGCCCGACGGCATCGGTCTCGTCCACATAATAGGGGGCGAAGCGCTGGGCGGCCTTGCCGGCCCGGCCCTTGAGCCGGTAGCCGGGCCGGTCGAGCACCGCCACCGGCATTGTCGCGAAAATATCAGGCCACGCCTTCCAGCGGTGGAAGTGGGCGAGATTGTCGGCCCCCATCAGCCAGACGAAGTGGACGCCGGGGAATCGCCGGATGAGCGTCTTGAGCAGATCGATGGTGTAGCCGGCCCCGCTTCCGCCGTCGAAGCCGGTGACTTCGATCGCCGGGTGCCGCGCGATTGTCTTAGCCGCCGCGACCCGTTTATCGAGGCCGGGCAGCTTGGAGACGTCCTTCAGCGGATTGCCAGGCGTCACCAGCCACCACACCCGGTCGAGCCCGAGACGCTTCAGCGCCGTCAGACTGATCTCGCGATGAGCGTCATGGGCCGGATTGAATGAGCCGCCGAGGAGCCCGATACGCATGCCGGGCATCGCCATAGGAGCCTTGAGATGCGAACCCCGGTCCTTGCTCAAGGCCGCGTCTGGCCCTGCCCGCGTACCACATATTTGAACGTGGTGAGTTGCTCCAGGCCAACGGGCCCGCGCGCATGGAAACGGCCTGTGGCAATCCCGATCTCGGCCCCCATGCCGAACTCGCCGCCGTCGGCGAATTGGGTCGAGGCGTTGTGCAGCACGATGGCGCTGTCGACGCGGGCGAGGAAAGCGTCCGCCGTGTCCTGGTCGTCCGTGACGATGGCGTCCGTATGCTGCGAGCCGTATTGGGCGATATGCGCGACCGCCTCGTCGAGACCATCGACCACCTTTACCGAGATGATCGGCGCGAGATATTCCGCGCCCCAGTCCTCGTCCGTCGCCGACCTCACGCGGCTGTCGGTGCGCTGGGTTTCCGGATCGCCTCTGACCTCGCAGCCCGCCTCGATCAAGGCATCGACGATGGGACCGAGATGTGTCGAGACAGCGTCATGCGCCACCAGCAGCGTCTCCGCCGCGCCGCAGATTCCGGGGCGCCGCATCTTGGCGTTGACCACAATGCTCTTCGCCATGTCGAGATCGGCACCCTTGTCCACATAGACATGGCACACGCCTTCGAGATGCGCGAACACCGGCACCCGCGCCTCCTCTTGCACGCGTTCGACGAGACTCTTTCCGCCACGCGGCACGATCACGTCGATGGCGCCATCGAGCCCGCCAAGCATGAAGCCGACCGCCGAGCGGTCCACCGTCGGCACAAGCTGTATCGCCGCTTCCGGTAGCCCGGACGCGGTGACCGCCTCAGTCAAGAGATTGGCGATGACCAGCGAGGTGAGGAAGCTTTCCGAGCCTGAGCGCAAGATCACCGCGTTCCCCGATTTGAGGCAGAGTCCGGAAGCGTCCGCGGTCACATTGGGGCGGCTCTCATAGATCATGCCGATGACGCCGAGCGGCACGCGTATGCGCGAGATTTGAAGCCCGTTTGGCCGCGTCCACGATGCCATGGTCGCGCCGACCGGATCGGGGAGCGCCGCGATCTCGTGCAAACCTCTGGCCATGGCGGCAACGCCCAGGCCGTCGAGCCGCAGCCGGTCGAGAAAGGCCGCGTCGCGCCCCTTCTTCTCGGCGGCCTCGAGGTCCTGGCGGTTCGCCCCGATGATCTTCTCGGCGCCCGCTTCAAGCCGCGCCGCCATGCGGCCAAGGGCCTCGTTCTTAGCCTCCGTGGAGGCAAGCGCCAGCTCGCCCGCCGCCTCGCGCGCCAGCCGGCCCATATAGAGCATCATCGGCTCGAGCGTCGCTTCGGGGCTTTGGGCGGTGATGGACATATGAAAACGCTAGCCTTTGCGGGTCAGGGTCATGTCGTCGCGGTGGATCAGCTCAGGCCGGCCAAGGTAGCCGAGAATGTCGGCGATTTCACTGCTCTTGCGGCCGATAATGGCGACGGCCTCGTCGTGCCCATAGGCCGACAGGCCGCGCCCGATCTCCGCCCCATCGCCGCTCTTGATCACCACCGCGTCGCCGCGCTCGAAGCGCCCCTCGACCCGCGTGACGCCCGCCGGCAGCAGGCTCTTGCCAGAGCCGAGCGCTGCCACGGCGCCCGTATCGACGATGACCGCGCCGCGCGGCTCGAGCGTACCGCCGATCCAGCGCTTGCGCGCGGTCACAGGATCGGAGTGCGCCAGGAACCATGTGGCGATGCCGGTCGTGGCGAGCGCGTGCAGCGGGTTCATCACCTTGCCGCTGGCGATCACCATATGCGTGCCGCCTTGCACCGCGATCTTCGCCGCCTCGATCTTGGTGACCATGCCGCCGCGCGACAGCTCCGAACCGACATCGCCGGCCATGGCCTCGATTTCCGGCGTGATGTCGCGCACCTCGTCGAGCCGCCGCGCCTCCGGGCAACTCCCGGGTGCTGCGGTGTAGAAGCCGTCGACGTCGGACAGCAGAACCAAACAATCGGCGCTCGTCATCGAGGCGACGCGCGCCGCGAGCCGGTCGTTGTCGCCGTAGCGGATCTCGTTGGTCGCCACCGTGTCGTTCTCGTTCACCACCGGCAGGACGCCGAGGGTCAGCAGCCGCTCGACGGTCTGGCGAGCGTTGCGGTAGTGGCTGCGGCGGGTGAGGT
>Ga0075530_1000191_pt1 | contig 27684 bp, 25 predicted proteins | sample NGEPerD_2_FD_75101 | JGI IMG/M metagenome (GOLD analysis project Ga0075530, IMG submission 75101) | Arctic peat soil microbial communities from the Barrow Environmental Observatory site, Barrow, Alaska, USA - NGEE PermafrostL1-D | ecosystem: Environmental > Terrestrial > Soil > Wetlands > Peat ... | reverse complement strand
TCGACATGAGGTAACCGTCGGCCGGCCGGCACTCGAGCGTGTCGAAGCCCCCGGCTTTGATCTCCGGCCAGGTGTCCGCGTGGTCGGTATGAACGAACTCCGCGCCGTGTTCGACGGGGTCACGCGCGAAATCGCGCGCGGTGAGGATGCGACCACCGACGCGATCGGTCGACTCGACAACCACGACGTCGAGCCCCGCACGGACCGCGTTCCGCGCCGCAGTGACCCCGGCCATGCCGGCACCGATGACGACGACATCGTGACCCTCGGTCAAGAGACACCCCTCCAAGAAACCTGACGAGTGCGTCATGGTAACTTCGCCTCCGTGCACCTCGACGGGTCCAAGATCTTGCTCACCGGAGCCTCGTCGGGGATCGGCGAGGCGCTGGCCCCGATGCTCGCGGCACGCGGCGCAACCCTCGGGCTCGTGGCCCGGCGGGCCGATCGCCTGGAAGCCACCCTCGCCCGGGTACGCGAGCACTCCCCCTCGTCACGAGCCTGGCCCGTCGACCTCTCGGACCTCGACGCAGCCGAGCAGGTCGTGCGCGATGCGTGGGCCGAGCTCGGTCACCTCGACGGGTTGATCAACAACGCGGCGATGGGAAAACGCAAGCACCTGCTCGACCTGAACACGGCCGACCTCGACGAGGTGATGCACCTCAACTTCACGTCCCCGATCCGCATGGCGATGGTGGCGATCGAACGGATGGTCGCACGCGGATCGGGGCTCGTGGTCAACGTCGGTAGCCCGGGCGGGCGGTTCGGGATCGTCCACGAGTCGAGCTACTGCGCGGCCAAGTTCGCGATGAGCGGCTGGAGCGAGGCCGCGGCCATGGACCTCGCCGAACGCGAGACCGGGGTGGAGATCAAGCTCGTGCTGCCCGGCGCGATCAAGACCGAGATCTGGGAGCAGAAGCCGGGCGATCTCCCCGGCATCTTCGACGGGCCGTGGACCAGCGCCGAGGACTGCGCGGCAGGGATCGTCGAGTGCCTCGAGGCACCCGGCTTCGAGCACTACGTGCCCGACATGAAAGACATCGTCGTCGGCAAGACCGCGGACCCCGAGGGCTTCATCGCGATGATGGCCGCCGTCGCCCGCGACGCGCATTCCTAATGGGGGTCGACCCGCGCCCACCGGTGCACTCGGGGTGGGTCGAGCCCCCGCGCGCGCCGACGTGGTTCTCACCCGGGCGGAGCACCGCTCGGGCCGGGGCGATTCAGCGAGACGCGGCGGTCCAGTCGGGCCGGTACTCCGCGAGCCAATCGGCGTCAGCGTCGTGATAGTCAGCCGGGACGTCCTCCGGTTCGAGGCCGGCGTCGAGGTCGACGTGGTGCACGACGATCTCGCGCCAGCGAGCCAATGCGGTCACCGCGACCGGCTGCGTGCCGCCGAAGAACGCCGACGGTTGGTCCCACGCGTCGGCCGGCATGAGATCCCAGGCGTCGGTCAGAGCCGCCTCGGATGCACGCGCGCCATCGACGATCACATCGAGCGGGAGCGCGGCGCGGCCCGCGATGTCACGCCCCCTGCCCTCGACCCCACCCGGGTACTGCACGCCGACGCGACCGTCAGCCGCGGCCGTGACCATCGCGACGAAGCCCTCTGCGTTGCCCCAGACGTGCGCGACGACGTGGGCGCGGGTCCATCCGGGTAGTTGAGACGGTGCCCGCGCCGCGTCGTCGGTGAGCCGACCGAGGGCGCGGTCGAGTCGGGACCACGCCGTCGCCACCCCGACGAGCGCGGCATCCGGGCGGCTCACCCGGCGACCGAGACGGCCACCGGCGTCACCTCGACCGGTATCCCGTTGAGCACCGCGTTGCCGGACAACGGATCGATGAGGCTCCCGTCGGAGAGAATGTTGCTGTTCACACCGGGGCGCCGCGCCGCGACCTTCATGTCCGCGCCGGGAGCGTCGTGGCCCCAGCCGTGCGGGATGCTCACGACTCCGGCCATGATCGCGTCGGTCACCTCGACGTCGATCTCCACCTCGCCCACCCGCGAACGAACCCGGGCCGGTGCACCGTCGAGAAGCCTGAGCCGCTCGGCGTCTTCTGGGTGGACGTGCATCGTGCAGCGGGCCTTGCCCTTCACGAGCACGTTGAGGTTGTGCATCCACGAGTTGTTGGACCGCAGGTCCCGGCGTCCGACCAAGACGATCTCGCCGTTTGACCGTCGCGTCAGTGAGGGTCGAAGCCGCGCCGCGACATCGTCCACCACTGGTTCGGGCGCGAGCTCGATCTTGCCGCTCGGGGTGCGCAACACCTCGGGCAGGCGCGCCTGCAGCGGACCGAGATCGATGCCGTGCGGGTGGGCCTCGAGCTCGTCGAGGCTGAGCCGGTCGCCGTAGGGACCCGTGCGCAGCATGAGATCGAGGATCCGCTCGGGGCCCCTCCGACCCTTGGCCGAGACCAGCTCGATCACCTCGGCGACGTCGCGGCCCTCGAACGGCGAGCCCGCCCGGGTCGTGGCCTTCTGGGCGATCGTCGCGAGGGTGAGCTCATCGACCGCGGCCCCGGCCTCGGCCGTCGCACCCTGCCCGGCCGCGATGGCGGCAAGCCGCACGAGGATCTCCCACTCTGCTGGTGTGCCGGCCGGTGGCTCGGTCAGCGGCGGTGAGTAGTTCGCGACGTTGCGGATCGCCAGGGAGTAGAGCGCCAGGTCGAAGTGGCCCCGTGTGAGCAACCCTGGCGGAGGAAGGATCACATTGGCGTGGCGAGTCGTCTCGTTGCGGTAGATGTCGACGCTCACCATGAAGTCGAGCTCGTCGAGCGCGCCGTCCAGTCGGCTCGCGTCCGGCGTCGACAAGACGGGGTTGCCGGCGATGGTGAGCAGCGCCCTCACCTGCCCGTCGCCGGGTGTCGTGATCTCGTCGGCCAGTGCGACCACCGGGAACTCGCCGTAGAACTCGGGCAGGTCGCGTACCCGGCTCCGACGCCGGCCGAAACGAACGCCCCGTCCTTTCCCGGGCGGGCCACCGGTGTTCGCGCTCCCGGCAGCCGGGCGCGTGAACATCGCTCCGCCCTCGCGGTCGAGGTTGCCGGCCGCCACGTTGATCACGTCGACGAGCCAGCTCGCGAGCGTGCCGAACTCCTGGGTGCATGTGCCGATGCGCGCGTACACCGCGGCCCGTTCCGTCGCGGCCAGATCGCGCGCCACCCGTCGGATGGTCTCGGCGGCGATTCCGCACACCGGAGCCACCACCTCAGGAGCGAAGTCGCGCGCCAGCTCGCGCACCGTGTCGAGGCCGAGCACATGACCGTCCGCCCGACCCAGGTCGACGAGCTCGTCGGCGAAGAGCACGTGCACAATGCCGAAGAGAAAGTGCGCATCGGTCCCGGGTCGGATGAACAGGTGCTCGTCGGCTTCCTCGGCGGTCTTCGACCGACGGGGATCGATGACGACGAGCCGGCCTCCCCGAGCACGCATCGCCCGCAACCGACCGGGGATGTCAGGCGCGGTCATGAGCGAGCCGTTCGAGGCGAACGGGTTGGCGCCGAGCATCAACAGGTAGTCGGTGCGGTCGACGTCCGGCACCGGAATGCTGAGCCCGGTGCCGAACATCAGCCCCGCCGAGACCTGTTTCGGCATCTGGTCGACGGTGCTCGCCGAATAGACGTTGGTCGTGGCGAAGCTCTGGAGGACGGCGCGGTTGTAGACGAGCGACGCGAGGTTGTGCGCGCTCGGATTCCCGAGGTAGATGGCCACCGCGTCACGGCCGTGTCGCTCGATGATCTCGGTGAGCCCGCGCTCGACCTCACCGAACGCGTCGTCCCAGCCGACTGTCTGCCAATCGTCGCCGCTCCGCAGCAGCGGCGCTCGCAACCGGTCCGGGTCGGCTTCGAGCGCCTTGAGCGCGGTCCCCTTGGGACACAGGTACCCGTGGCTGAAGACGTCGTCGCGATCGCCCCGCACCAGGGTGATCTCGGTCCGGTCGTTCAAGTGGAGCTCGAGACCACAAGTCGCCTCGCACAGCGGGCACGTGCGGTACTCGATCCGGGTCGCGTCAGCCATCAACCGAGCGTACGCCCAACCACCCCGTTCCGGTCAGGATCGGCGTTGGTTCCCAACGCCGATCCTGACCGGAACGCTCGGGGGCGGGGCGAGGGACGATGGTTGTCCCAGGTAGCTGGTGTAGTCCATGCATGGCCACGGATGGCGCGTACCGCAGTGCGATGAACGCCGCCGCCCGACAGCACGGCGTGCTGAGCACCCACCATGCCCGGGTGTGCGGGTTGAGCGAGCAGAACATCCGGCATCTGGTCACCATCGGGGTGCTGGAGCGCCCGGCGCCGGGAGTGCTGCGGGTCGTGGGTGCCGGCCGCTCGTGGCGCCAACGCCTCATGGTCGCCGTGGCCGCCGCGGGACCGGGGTGCGTGGTGTCACACCGTGCGGCCGCGGCGCTCCACGGCTTCGATCGGTTCCCTTCCGGACCCGTCGAGGTCCTGGTCGATCGCCTGTACCGCTCACGTGACCCGCGCGCGCGGATTCACAGCACCCGGCGGCTCGACACGGTCGATCTGACCACCGTCGACGGGATCCCGGTCACCTCGCCGGAGCGCACCCTGATCGACCTGGCGGCGAGCGTCGGAGTCAACCGGCTCGAGGAAGCCCTCGATTCCGGGGTACGAGACCACACCGTCGATCTCGATCGGCTCCGCGCCCGGATCGCTTCACTCCGCACGCGGGGACGGCGTGGAGTCCGCAAGCTCGAACGCCTCGTCGGCGGGCCGACGGTCACGAGACCGCAATCGGTTCTGGAACGTCGTTTCCTTCGTTCCGTGGAGGCTGCCGGTCTGCCCACACCGGAATGTCAGGTGTGCGTTCACCGCCCTGATGGATCACGCGCGTACGTCGATTTCGTCTTCGCCGGGACGAACGTCGCGGTCGAGGTCGACGGTCACGGCGCCCACGCCACGCGTCGTCAACGGCGGCATGACAGCAGCCGGGCCAACGACTTGGTCCTTGCCGATCTCCTGCTCCTCCGATTCACCTACGAGCAGGTCGTCCACGACACCGACGCCGTGGTTGCCGATTGCCGGCGAGCATTGGCTCGAGCCGCGGCGTGAACCGAACCGGGAATGAGCCCCAGCCGGCCGCCACCCACCCCGTTCCGGTCATCGGCGCCCGTGCCCGGCAACCCCTGGGATGACCAGAACGGGGGGTACGGTGGCGGCCGTGGCCGGCAGCGACGAGCGTCTCTACTTCCGCCAGCTGCTCGCAGGACGCGACTTCGCAGCCGAGGACCCGGTGGCCCGCCAGATGGCGAACTTCGCCTATCTCGTCGGCGATCGCGAGACCGGCGAGGCGATCGTGATCGACCCCGCGTACTCCATTGGAGACCTGCTCGCACTCGCCGGCGGCGACGGCATGCGCATCACCGGCGCGCTCGTCACCCATCACCATCCCGACCACGTCGGCGGGTCGCTCGGAGGATGGGACATCGAGGGCGTTCGCGAGCTGCTGACGCTCCACGGTGTGCCGATCCATGTCCAACGTGATGAAGCCCACGGCGTGAAACGCCTCACCGGGGCGTCCGACTCGGATCTCGTGCTGCACGACGGTGGCGACGTCGTCGACGTGGGGGCCATACCCATCACGCTGATGCACACGCCTGGACACACCCCGGGAAGCCAGTGCTTCCTCGTCGACGAACGGCTCGTCGCCGGCGACACGTTGTTCCTCGAGGGATGCGGCCGAACCGATCTGCCCGGCGGCGACCCCGAGCAGATGTACGAGACGCTGACGCAGCGGCTGGCGCGGATCCCGGACGACACCGTGTTGTTCCCCGGCCATCTCTATTCGCCCGAACCATCGGCCACCATGGGTGACACTCGGGAACGGAACTACGTCTTCCGGCTCCGAACGCTCGACCAGTGGTTGCAGATGTTCGGGTCGTGACAGCACCCCGCGAGGCACCCTGATGCGCGCCCGGACGAAACGCCGGCTCGGCATCGTCTGCGTCGTCGTCGGCACAGGAACAATCGCGGTGGCTGCGACGGGCAGTCTTGCCGGATGGGGCAAACAGGCCACCTCGACGACGACCACGACAACGGCCTCCATCGTGCCCACGACATCGACGACGCTGCCGCTCACCGAGGATCCCGCGCAGTTCCTCGACGCGCTGGGCACGGCGCTGCGCGCCGGTGACCTCGAGTTCCTGATGAGTCGCCTCCACCCGGCCACGATCGAGCGCTATCTGGAGATCCAGTGCCGGACGACCTTGGCCGGCCAACAGGATGGCTCCGCGCAGTTCGGCCTCGTGTCGGTGAGCGAGCCGGCGGATTTCGAGTGGACGACCGACGACCGGACCGTCGTGATCCCCGACACGCTGAGCGTCGAGGTCGACCGCGTGGAACAGGGCGTGACGAGCCGAGCCGTCATCCACATCACGCCGGCAAACGGTCAGTTCACCTGGTTCGTCGACTGCGGGAACCCGTTCGGGCCCTGACCAACAACACGACTCCGACCACGACGAGCACCGCCCCGGGAATCGCCAGCAGAGCCCACGGTGGTGCATCCTCCGCCCCGGCAGACAGCAGACCGATGACCATGAGGGCGACTCGGCCGAACGGCACCGGCCGACGCTACCGCGACGACCGGCGCACGACCCCTGACGTCCGCTGCCGTAGCCTCGGGTGGTGGACATCGCGTTGGTGATCGTGTGCCCCGACTGCGGCGGACGTGCGCACCTCATCCAGCTGCCCGGACCCGAGGAACGCCTCGAGGTGGATGACGTCGTGGCCTACCGCTGCGAGGACTGCCTCGATCGGTGGGACGTCGTCGTCGGAGACGAGGACGTCCCCGACGACGACACGCCCCGCGTCCTCTAGAGCTGGAGCGACTTGACCTCGAGGAACTCCTCGAGGCCGAACCTACCCAGCTCGCGGCCACTACCGGACTGCTTGTAGCCCCCGAACGGCGCAACCGGATTGAACTTCTGGCCGTTGATGTCGATCTGACCGGCCTCGAGCCGACGAGCGACTCGCAACGCGGACTCCTGGTCGGGACCGAACACGCCGGCGTGCAACCCGTAGATCGTGTTGTTCGCGATCTCGACCGCCTCGTCCTCGGTGTCGTACGGGATGACGGACAGGACCGGGCCGAAGATCTCCTCCTGGGCGATCGTCATGTCGTTGCTGACGTTCGCGAAGATCGTGGGCCGCACGTAGTAACCCGTGTCGAGACCCTCGGGCGGCTCGACACCACCGGTCACGAGCGTCGCGCCTTCGGCGATGCCCTTTTCGATGTAGTCGCGCACGCGCTGACGCTGTGTGTCGGAGATGAGTGGACCGAGGCCCATGTGCGCCGAGTCGGTCGGGTCGCCGACCGGATAGCCCTCCGCGATCTCCTTCACCTTGGCCACGATCTCGTCGTGCTGGGTGCGCGGGACGAGCATGCGCGTCCATGCGATACAGGTCTGACCGGAGTTCATGAAGCACGACCCGATACCGGCCGTGACCGCGTCGTCGATCGGAGCACCCTCGAGCACCACGAACGGCGACTTACCTCCGAGCTCGAGCGCGACCTTCTTGACCGACTCGGCACAGATCTCGGCGACCCGCTTGCCGGCGCGCGTGGAACCGGTGAACGACACCATCGCGACGTCGGGGTGGCGGGCGATGGCCTCGCCGACGACCGGGCCCGTGCCGGTCACGAGGTTGAACACACCCGCGGGGAGGCCGACGTCATCGATGATCTCGGCAAGGATGAACGCGTTGAGCGGCGCGACCTCACTCGGCTTGAGCACGACCGTGCAGCCGGCGCCGAGCGCGGGGGCGACCTTGGCGACGATCTGGTGGAGCGGATAGTTCCACGGCGTGATGCAGCCGACGACGCCGACGGGCTCGCGCACCACGAGCGAGGCGCCGAGCTCTTCCTCGAACGGAAAGTCGTTCACGATGTCGACGTAGCTGCCCATCACCGCGGTGGGCAGGCCGGCCTGGATCATGTTCGAGAACGTGATCGGCATGCCGACCTCGCCGGTGATGACCTCGGCGATCTCGGCCATCCGTGACGCGAGTCCTTCTTGGAGCCGCAGGATGTACTTGGCGCGTTCATCCGCCGGGGTGTCGCGCCAGGTCGCGAGCGCGGTCTTGGCCGCGGCGACCGCGCGGTCGACGTCCTCGGTCGAGCCTTCGGGAATTCGGCCCATGACCTGTTCCGTTGCCGCGTTGATGACGTCGATCGTGCCCGCGCCGGTCGACGGGACCCAGGCGCCGTCGATGTAGAGCTTGTCGCGATCCAGCATTGAGAGCACTCCTCTTCGGGCCGTTGTGGCGGATCGAGCCTATGCCTCTTCCTCGCCGAGCGCGCCACGGGTGGGTGAGGAACGAATGGCCACGCCGCTTCGTAGATATCATGACGCTCGTGTCAGGTACCGATCCCTTCGCGGAGACCGAGGACCAACAGGCGTTGCGCGCGTTCGCACGTGATGTAGCCGATCGCGAGCTCGCACCGAGGGCTCGACATTGGGACGAGACCGAGGAGTTCCCGCAGGCCTCCTGGGACGCGATCCGCAAGGCCGAACTGTTCGGCATCACGATCGGCGAGCGCTACGGCGGCATGGGTATGGGCGACATCGAAGCCGCGATCGTGCTCGAGGAGCTGGCGCGCGCCGACGTGAGCAGCGCGATCCTCGCCCAGCTGACGTTCAACGGCCCGCCGCGGGCCATCGAGCACCTCGGGTCGGACGCGCTCAAGGAGCGGTGGCTACCGCTCGCCGCGACCGGTGAGGCGTTGTTCTGCATCGGCATCAGCGAGACCGAGGCGGGGTCCGCGGTGAACCACATGCGAGCCCGTCTGACCCCCGACGGTGACGGCTACCGGCTCAACGCGTACAAGAACTACGTCACCGGCGGCCACAAGGCCCGGGCGTGTCTCGTCTGGTGTCACTTCCCCGGTGGCGAAGGCTCCAAGGGCATCGGTGCGGTCGTCGTCGACCTCGCAGCCGACGGCGTCAGCGTCGCGGGAACACACCAGAAGATGGGCCTACGCGGGACGAGCGAAGCCGAGCTCGCGTTCGATGACGTCCGCATCGATCCGGGCGACGTCCTCCTCGCGGCCGACCCCACGACAAACGATTCGTTCAAGACCCTGATCGCCCACATCAATCACGAGCGGTGCGGGAACGCGGCGATGTGCATCGGTGCCGCGCAGGGAGCGCTCGAATACGCCGTGCGGTACATGAACGAGCGCACCATCGGCGACCGGCCGCTGGCCAAGCTCCAGGGTCTGCAGTGGAAGATCGCCGACATGGCAACCCAGCTCGACGCGGCCCGGTTGCTCCTCCAGCGAGCGGTCCGACTGGCCGGCCCGCACGGCACGCCGCCCGCGCTCGAGACCGCGATGGCCAAGGCGAGCACGAACCTCGCGGCACGGTTCGTGTGCGACGAGGCGATCCAGTGTCTCGGCGGCTACGGGTACTCCCGCGAGTACCCGGTGGAGCGTGCGTACCGCGACATCCGCGGTCTCTCCATCGGCGCGGGCACGGTCGAGGTGCAGCGCAACTTCATCGGCACCAACGTGCTCGCCGGGCGCCGCACGACCAGCCCCGGCTGGCGCGACCCGCTTCGGTGAACGTGAGCCGAGAGGCCGGGGCCCGAGCGGCCCGGTGCCGCAGGCACCAGGAGCGGTGAACGTGCTCCGGGCGACGTACCGGCATCCTCGGGCATCTACCTACCGCGCTCCCGGAGGCGCGTGGGACCTCCCGTCGCTCGACGCGGTCATCACCGCGGCCGGGGGCAACGACGCCCAGGTGAACGCGCTCGCCGGTGGGCTGCGCGCGGCGGGAGTCCGCCGACATGACGTGGTCGCCTGGCAGCTGCCCAACTGGAACGAAGCGAGCTTGTTGTTCCGCGCGTGTTGGCGCCTCGGTGCGATCGCCGGACCGATGCACCACCAATTAGGCGCAACCGAGATCGAGCGGATGCGCGCCGTCCTCGAGCCTCGCGTGACCCTGTTCCCCGACGACGTGCGCGGCCCCGGCGCCCGTTTCGCCGACCTGGCCGACGGGTCGCCGGTCACGCACTCGGCGGCGCGCGCCTCCGACCTGGCCGTGGCGCTGTTCACATCGGGATCGAGCGGGGAACCGAAGGCCGCGCTCCACAGTCAGCGAGGACTCGCGCACAAGGCGCTCACCATGGCCGTCGCGCACGGACTCACCCCGGATGACTCGGTGCTGATGCCCGCGCCGCTCGCACACGTCTCCGGTCTGCTCAACGCGGTGTTGCTGCCCGGTGTCGTTCCCATGAAGACGGTCCTCATGGAGCGGTGGGATCCTGAACGCGCGCTGTCGCTCATCGCCGACGAGCACATCACCTTCATGATCGGCCCGCCGACGTTCTTCGTGCACCTGATGGCCGCACCCGGCTTCTCAACCGAGCGCGTCGCGTCGCTGCGACTCGTCTCGAGTGGCGGCGCCGGTGTCACCCCCGCCTTCGTCGACACCGCTCGAGAGGCACTCGGTGCGCGGGTGAAACGCACGTACGGCTCGACCGAGGCGCCGACGGTCACCACGAGCACGGTCGACGATCCCCCCGAGCGCGCCCGCGACACCGACGGTCACCCCGTCGCCCAGTGCGAGCTCCAGGTCGCGCCGACCGGCGAGCTGTGGTTGCGGGGACCCGAGCTGTTCGTCGGCTACGCCGACGCGGGCCAGACCCGCGCCGCGATCACGCGAGGGTGGTTCCGTACGGGTGACCTCGCCACGGTCGATCCCGACGGCTGGCTCACGATCGTCGGTCGCATCAAGGACATCATCATCCGCGGCGGCGAGAACATCTCGGCGGCCGACGTCGAGGGAACCCTCGAGGCCCACCCCCGGATCCGTCAGGCCGTCGCGGTCGGCTACCCGGACGACGGATTGGGCGAGCGGGTCTGCGCGTTCGTCGTCGCGACCGACCCGTTCACGGTGGACGACGCGGGAGCGTGGTTCGCCGAGCGCGGGGTCGCACGCTTCAAGACGCCGGAGAGGGTCGTGACGCTCGACGCGTTGCCGACGCTCGCGGCCGGCAAGCCTGACCGGGCTGCACTCCGCGCCCGCGCCGCCCGGCAAGTCTCGACGACGCCTCGCTGACCTCTCCCCCACCGAGACCGACCACGTCGGAGACGCCCGGCCCGGCCGACCGGCGGGCGTGTGTGGTCACTCGGCGCTCACGACGCGCGTCGAGTGACCAAACCGGTGCCGGGCTGGAGCCGGAGTCGGAGTCGGCGGATCTCAGACGAGCGGGTCACGGCGGACCGATGGAGGATCGACCTGGCTGGCCCGGAACCCGTAACGGTCCAGCTCGTCGCCGTCGACGAACAAACGGAACGCGTACTCACCGGCGCGCTCGAGACGAAGACCGGTGACGGTGATGGCAATCGGCACGACCGCGGACTCCCCGGCACGAAGCTCCACGCCCGGGTCCACCCGGAACGTTCCCTCGGCTCGCAACGGCAGCTCGCCCCCGTCGGCATCCATCATCCCGATGACCATCGCGTGATCACGACCGAACTCGTACGGCGGTACCGAAAGCACCGTGACGAGAGAAACCGTCGGAATGACCTGGGGGTAGGTCGGAAAGCGCAACAGGGTCCAGAACGCCCCGTTCGCATAGACCTTGCCGCCGATCACCTCCGCGTGGTCCGCGGGGAAGAACCCGAATGTCTCGACCTCGCCGACTCCATCGACCATGTCGAGCTAGCCCATCCCGACCGCGGTCATGGCCTGGGCCATGTCGAAGTAGTCCCGCCACGCGGTGATCTTGCCGTCGTGGACCTCGAACGTTCCCATCACGGGCAGGCCGATCGAGCGATCGCCGGCCACGAAGGTGTCGACGCGTTCGGTCAGCACGACGGGGCCCGCGGCCGCGCTGTGCAGGATCTCGAAGCTCACGTGGTCGACCGACGCGGTGAAGCTCTCGACAAACGCCCGGATCGCGTCGGTACCCACGACCGGATCAACCGGCATGTTGTGGTACACGGCGTCCGGCGCAAAGAATGCCATGAGGTGATCGCGGTCGAGGTCCGACCACGCGGCGCAGAACTCACGCACGACTTGTTCCGGTTCAGCCATCTGGTTGGTGCTCCTCTTCGTCAGCAGCGTCGGCACGGTCGATCGCGACGACCGCCCACGCCAGCTCATCGGCCGGATCTTCGACCGCAATGCGCAACGACCAGCCGGTCGCGGGTGCGTCGAGGTCGTCAAAGGCATACCACCGCAGCTCGCCGATCGCCTCCCCGAGATCGGCGGAGCGCACGGGCCAGCCGTCGAGGCCGGCGAGTGCCGCGGCCGCGATCCACGCGTCGTGGCGCCCGGTGGCGGCGCCTCGGCGGCGTCCGAATGCCCCGCCGCTGGCCGCGGTCCACGCGAGCTGCGCGAGTGCCGCCGCCGGTTCCAGCTCACCGATGCGAACCCGGGTCGGGCCGAGCGCGCGGATCGCGCCCCGGTGATCTCCCTCCACTGCGACGGCCCGGGCACTCCCGCGGGAGCCGGTGGTCCAGCCGTCGGCGACGTCGACCAACGCGCCATGGACCTTCGGGTCGTCGATCCGATCGAACGCCGCGTCGAGCGTGACCGCCTCGGCGAGCTCGGGCGGTTCCGGCGCGGGGAACGTGGCCTTGTCCGGTCGATACTGCGCGAGCGCGTAGTCGGGCTCCCACTCGCACAGCACGAGAGGAAGCTCGAGAACGGCGGGCTCGATCGCCATCGACCGCAGGTCTTCGCCCCGGACAACCCGCTCGTGCGCGCACAGCGCGGCCACCGGCCCGACCGGCGCGTGGGGAGCCAGGTCAACCCATGAGTGGTGCTGTGCCACGACCTCGGTGATCGGGCCGAGCCCGAATCGGGCCCCGCGGTCCACGAGCATCTCCGCGGCCAGGTCCGCCGGGGCATCGAGGGCGAGCCGGTACTCGGCGAGCCGGCTGGCGGGCCAGAGCTGCTTGCCCCGTTCGACCGCCCGGTCACAGCGATCACGGAGCTCGACGAGTCGCGACCACCCACGAGCGTCGCTCAGCCCGTCGATGACCCGCACGAGCTCGTCGAGATCGCCCCGTTCGACCACCTCGGCCAGGTCCACCGCGCCCTCCTCTGTCTCGGTTGGTTCGATCGTGCATCGTCTGCCGCATCCAGGCGCACGAAGGCGGGGACTCGGGATCAGACGATGCTGTCGCCCGCTTCGACCCGGGGGCGCAGGAGCGCGGCGAGGCGCTCGCGGTGATAGGACGCGTCGCCGAACGTGAGCTGGTCGAGCTGGGCACGCTTCAAGAAGAAGTGGAGGTCGTGCTCCCAGGTGAACCCGATCCCACCGTGCACCTGCAACCCGGAGGCCATCACCCGACGCGATGCGTCGGAGCCCCAGATCTTCGCGGTCGACGCGGCGATCGGCGCGTCGGCGGCGTCGGCGGCGAGGCACCAGGCCGCCCAGTAGGTCGACGAGCGCATGCCTTCCACGTCCACGAGCATGTCCGCGCAGCGGTGCTTGACGGCTTGGAACGACCCAATCGGCTTGTCGAACTGCACCCGGTCCTTCGCGTACTCGACCGCGAGGTCGAGCACGCGGACGGCACCGCCCAACATCTCGGCGGCGGTCGCGGTCGCCCCGCGATCGACGAGCGCCTCGACGCGATCCTCCCCCCCGATCCAATCCGCGGGTGTGCCGTCGAACACAGGCCGGCCCAGCTCGCGTGTGCGATCCATGGCGGACTCGGCCGGTGGTCGCGAGTCTTCGTCGACGTCGACGGCGAAGAGAGCGGGCCCGGCGTCGGTCGCCGCCGCGACGACCACGACATCAGCCGACGGTGCGTACAACGCGGGATCCGCGCGCCCGGCAAGGGTCCAGCCGTCACCCGAGCGAGTCGCGTGCACGGCATCCGGTGCGCGGCTCCATGCGACACAGCCGACCGTCTCCCCCGCGAGCAACGCCTCCGCCCTCGGATCGGGCGTCGGCGCGAGCGCGAGCGCGTCGACGGCCAGCACCTGACTCACGAATGGCGCGGGTACCGCGAACCGCCCGACCGATTCGGCCAGGACCGCAACCTCGACCCAGCCGAGTCCGAGGCCGCCCTCGGCTTCGGGCCGGGCGACACCGAGCCAGCCCTGGTCCACCATCGCCTGCCACAAGACCCGGTCGATCCCGCCGCCGCGCTCGACCACGGCGCGCACGGCCGTGCTGGAGGCAAGCCCTTCCAAGAGATCGTCGGCTCCCTCGCGCAGCGCGAGCTGATCATCGGAGAGATCGAAGTCCATCGGCGCGCGAAGCTAGCTGACATCCGCTTCGCTGACATCGGCCTCAGCTCACCTGACGTGGCCGATCGGACGGCGGTACCCTCGCCGCCATGACCGACGCCGCTACCACCACCGACACGACCCGCGTGGACATGCTGGTCGACGATCTCCTCGCGACCTGCGACCCGACCGGTGACCGGTTCACGTTCCGCGGCGAGCAGTACGAGCGAGGTCTGGCCTGGGTGTGGTTCCCGGAAGGCTTCGGAGGCCTCGGGGCACCGGCAGAGCTCCAGCGCCGGGTCGACGGCCGCCTGCGAGAGGCAGGCGCATCGTCGTCGGAGGTCGGCTGGAACGGCTTCGGCCTGTTCCTCGCCGCACCGACGATCGTGGCCCACGCCGACGACGCCCTGAAAACGCGACTCCTCCGGCCGCTCTTCACCGGCGAGGAGGTCTGGTGCCAGCTGTTCAGCGAGCCCGGCGCCGGCAGCGACCTGGCAAGCGTCGCGACCCGCGCGGTGCGAGACGGCGACGAGTGGGTCGTGAACGGGCAGAAGGTCTGGAACACGCTCGCGCACGTTGCCGACCGCGGGATGCTCGTGACTCGCACCGACCCGGACGCGCCGAAGCACAAGGGTCTCACCTACTTCGCGCTCGACATGCATGCGGCCGGCGTCGAGGTGCGGCCACTCCGCCAGATGACCGGTGAAGCAGAGTTCAACGAGGTGTACCTCACCGATGTGCACGTCCCCGACGCCGATCGCGTCGGCGACGTCAACGATGGGTGGCGGGTCTCGATGACCACCCTGATGAACGAACGCGTGACGATCGGCGGCGCAGTCGCGGGGCGCGGGTCGGGCCCGATCGGCGACGCGCTGGCCGTGTGGGCCGGCCTCCCCGACCGTCAGGACCCGGTGCTGCGCGACGAGCTGGCGAAGATGTGGATCGAGGCCGAGGTCCTCCGGCTCACCAACGCCCGCGCCGCCGCGAACCGCAAGGCGGGGATCGCCGGCCCCGAGGGCTCGGTCTCCAAGCTCGCGTTCGCCGAGGTGAACAAGCGGATCTACGAGCTCTGCATCGCGATCCTCGGTCCGGAGGGGACCCTCTTTCCCGATCGCTACGAGATGGTGCGCCCGGAACAGGCTGCGCTCACCGGCGGGGGCGATCCGCGCAAGATGTTCCTGCGGGCCCGAGCCAACTCCATCGAGGGCGGCACCTCCGAGATCCTGCGCAACATCATGGGTGAACGGGTCCTCGGCCTGCCCGGTGAGCCACGCGTCGACAAGGACCTGGCTTGGTCGAAGGTGCCGAGAAGTTGACGGGTTGCTCCAGGACGGCCCCCACGGGTCGATAGATTCGAAGAACCCGACCCTCGAGGAGACGACCATGGATGAGCCGCCTGTATCCCTACGTCACGGTGATATGGAAGCCGAGCTTCCCGTGGTTCGGGGTACCGAGGACGAGCTCGGTATCGACATCGCCAAGCTGCGGGCGCAAACGGGCTTCATCACGCTCGACTACGGATTCGTCAACACCGGTGCATGCGAGTCTGCAATCACCTACATCGACGGCGACAACGGGATCCTCCGTTACCGAGGTATCCCGATCGAACAGCTTGTCGACCGCGCGCACCCATCGTTCCTCGAGACCGTGTACCTCCTCATCTGGGGTGAGCTCCCCGCCGAGGACAAGCTCGACGACTTCCGTTTCGAGATCAGGCGCCACACCCTGTTGCACGAGGACGCCAAGCGATTCTTCGACGGCTTCCCGAAGGACGCGCACCCGATGGCGATCCTGTCGTCGGTCGTGAGCACCCTCAGCACCTTCTACCAGGACAGCGAAGATCCCCACGACCCCGAACAGGTCCACCTCTCCATGATCCGGTTGATCGCCAAGCTGCCGACCATCGCGGCGTACTCGTACAAGAAGTCGATCGGTCAGCCGTTCCTCTACCCGAACAACTCGCTCGACCTCATCGAGAACTTCCTCACGATGATGTTCGCGGTTCCGTCCGAGCCGTACGACGTGAGCCCGAAGATCGTCCATGCGCTCAAGCAGCTCCTGATCCTCCATGCCGACCACGAGCAGAACTGCTCGACATCGACGGTACGCATGGTGGGCTCGAGCGACGCGAACCTCTTCGCCTCCGTCGCCGCCGGGATCAATGCGCTGTGGGGCCCGCTGCACGGTGGCGCGAACCAGGCCGTGATCGAGATGCTGGAACGCATCCGTGACGATGACGGCAACGTCGCGAGGTACGTCGCGAAGGCCAAGGACCCGAACGACACTTTCCGGCTGTCCGGCTTCGGGCACCGCGTCTACAAGAACTACGACCCTCGGGCGCGCATTCTCAAAGCCACCGCGGACACCGTGCTCGCCGACCTCGGCCAGCGCGACGACCTGCTCGACTTGGCGATCGCGCTCGAGACCGTCGCACTCGAGGATGAGTTCTTCGTCGAGCGCAGGCTCTACCCGAACATCGACTTCTACTCGGGTCTCATCTATCGAGCCATGGGCTTTCCGACCGCGATGTTCCCGGTGCTGTTCGCCCTCGGACGACTTCCGGGGTGGATCGCGCACTGGAAGGAGATGATGGAGAGCCCTCGGACCAAGATCGGCCGGCCCCGCCAGATCTACACCGGCCCCACCGAGCGCGCCTACGTCCCGGTCGACGAGCGCTGAACCCGCGAGCGGCGCGTGACCTGACGCGACTGTCAGATAGCCTCCGGCGGGCATGGACCTGTCCGCCACAGCACCCGAGGACACGCTCCGCCAGGAGTGCCGGACGTGGCTCCGAGAGCACCTGCCGTGGGAGTACGGCCGAGGACTACCTCCCCGCTTCGACGACCTCGCCGACGAGGTCGCGTTCGGCCGGGAGTGGCAGGCGAAGCTCGCCGGCGACCGCTGGGTCGGGGTGGCGTGGCCCGAGGAGTACGGCGGGCGCGGCGGCGGCCCGGTCGAGCACTACATCGTCACCGAAGAGCTGGCTCGGGCTCGGGCCCCCGAGCTCGTCGGCCGGATCGGGATCAACCTCGTCGGGCCGACGCTGCTCGCCCACGGCACCACCGACCAGAAAGCCCGCTGGCTGGGCCGGATTCTCGGCGCCGAGGAAATCTGGTGCCAGCTGTTCAGCGAGCCGGGCGCCGGCAGCGACCTGGCGGGCCTCTCCACCCGGGCCACTCGGGTGGACGGCGGTTTCGTCGTGAACGGCCAGAAGGTGTGGACCAGCTACGCGCAGTTCGCCGACTGGGGCGTCTGTCTCGCCCGCACGAACCCGGACGTGAAGAAGCAGGCCGGTATCTCCTACCTCGTCGTCGACATGCGATCACCGGGGGTCGAGGTCCGGCCGCTGCGCCAGATCACCGATGAGTTCGAGTTCAACGAGGTGTTCCTCTCCGATGTGTTCGTGCCCGACGACCAGCTCATCGGGGGCCTCGAGGAAGGCTGGCGCATCGCGAACTCCACCCTCACCCATGAGCGCGGTGTGAACCCTCGCCAACTCGTCGTCCACACCCAGCTGCTCGACGAGCTCTTCCAGCTCGGACTCGAACGCGGCGCGTGGGACGACCCGCGCCTGGCGGCTCGACTCGCGCAGGCCTTCGTCGAGGTACAGCTGTTCCGACTCCACAACTGGCGCTCGATATCACGGACCGCCAAGGGAGAAGCGCCCGGCCCCGTCGGCAGCATCAACAAGCTCTGGTGGAGCGAGATGAGCAAGCGACTCCACGACACGGTCATGGCAGTGCTCGGAGCCGAGGCGCCGTTGTGGCGCGGGGCGCAGGACAACCCCGGCGACGGACGGTGGCAACGCTCGTGGCTCTACTACCAGGCCAGCTCGATCTGGGCGGGCACGAACGAGATCCAGCGCAACGTCATCGGCGAGCGAGTGCTCGGACTGCCCCGGTAGCGTGCCGCACGTCAAACGGAAGAGGACCGCGATGAACGTCGCGCGCCAAGCCGGCATCTGCAATGACCCGAAACCGACCGAGGCGGTGGCCAACCCATGAGCAGCGACACGATCCTCTACGCGGTCGACGGACCGGTGGCAACGATCACCCTCAACCGACCCGACGCGGCCAACGCACAGAACACCGAGCTCATCGACGCACTCGATGGTGCGTTCGACCGGGCCGAGGGCAACACAGAGATCCGCGTCGTGATCCTCGCGGCCGACGGCAAGCACTTCTCGGCCGGTCACGATCTCAAGGAGATCCTCGCCGGCGAGGAGAAGTGGGCGGCGCGGCGCGCCACACCCGAGGGCAAGCTCGAACACGAGCGGGTCATGTACTGGGATCGCCTCACCCGCATCCGGGACTTCCCCAAGATCACGATCGCCGCGGTGCAGGGTGCGTGCTCGGCGGCCGGGCTCATGCTCGCCTGCATGTGCGATCTCATCGTTGCGGCCGACGACGCCCGCTTCTCCAACCCTGTGCTGCGGATGGGCGGTGTCGGCGTGGAGCTGCTCGTCGAGCCGTGGGAGCTCGGCGCACGCAAGGCCAAGGAGTTTCTCTTTCTTTCCGAGACGCTCGGCGCCGACGAGGCCGAGCGCCTCGGGCTCGTGAACCGCGTCGTGGCGCGGGGCGAGCTCGCGACCGCGGTGCGCGCCATGGCCGACCAGGCCGCGCTCGTCCCGGCCACCACCGCGCGGGCGGTCAAGGACACGATCAACCACACGCTGGACCTCCAGGGCCAACGCGAGAGCTGGAAGTACCACTTCATGGTGCATCAGTTCGTCAGCAACACCGACGACGCCCTCGGCCGAGCGCAAGCACGCAAGGAGGGCGGCATGGACGCCGTGCGCGCCGAGCAAGCGGGCGACGGTGAGCGATGAGCCACGAGCGGCGGCCAAGAGGCGCCAGCCGGTGACCGCCCGATGACGGGACCGCTCCACGGACTGCGTGTCGTCGATCTCGGGACGCGGATCGCGGCACCGTTCTGCGCGGGTCTGCTCGGCGAGATGGGCGCGGAGGTGATCAAGATCGAACAGCCCGGCCGCGGTGACTTCATGCGTGAGATCGGACCGTTCGCCGAGACCGACGAAGGCCCGTACTCCCTGTTCTGGGCGGTCGAAGGGCGCGGCCGCAAGAGCGTGACACTCGACCTGCGCCGGGCCGACGGCCAAGACCTGGCCCGACGCCTCATCGCCACCGCCGACGTCGTCGTCGAGAACTTCCGCCCGGGCACGCTCGAGCGCTGGCGTCTCGCGCCGGCCGATCTCGACCCACGACTCGTCGTCGTGCGAATCAGCACCTTCGGCCAGGACGGGCCGTACTCACCGCGACCCGGCCTCGACCGGCTCGGCATCGGCTACGGGGGCCTGCTCCACCTCACCGGCTACCCGGATCGCCCGCCGGTGCGGGTGGGCGTCACGATCTCGGACTACCTCACGGGCGTGTTCGCGGCCCAGGCGGCCACCGCCGCGCTGTACGCACGGGACGCCCGTGGCGGGTCCGGCGCGGTGATCGACGCCGCCCTGTACGGCTCGGTCCTGCGCATCCTCGAGTGGACGCTGCCCGCCTACGAGCGACTCGGCGTCGTGCGCGGCCGAGACGGGAACCGGCTCGCGAACTCCGCCCCGCTCGACAACTACCCGTCCGCCGACGACAAGTTCGTCTGCATCGTCGCCGGCTCGGACACCAACTTCGCCCGGCTCTGCGCGGCGATGGGTCGGCCGGACCTTCTGGAGGACGAGCGGTTCACCCGCCTGGTGGATCGCGCCGAGCACGGCGATGTCATCAACGGCATCGTCGCAGAGTGGACGGGCTCGCTCGATGCCGCCACGATCGAGGCGGCCTGCGTCGAACATGATGTTCCGGTGGCCACGGCCTACACGGCCGCGGACGTGTTCGCCGATCCGCACATGACGGCGCGGGGTGATCTCATCACTGTCGAGGACGACGTGGCCGGTCCGCTCCGCCAGCAAGCACCGTTCCCCCGCTTCGTCGGTGAGCCGGGCGCGACGCCCACCGGCGCGCCTCGCCTCGGCGAGCACACCGACGCGGTCCTGTCCGAGCTGCTCGCGCTCGACGCCGAGGAGCTGGCTCGGTTGCGTGAGGAGGCGATCATTTGAAGCTCGTCCACGACGGCCTGTTCCAAGTCGACCCGCCGGCGCTGCTCGGACAGCGGTGCAGAGCCTGCGGGGCACCCGCGTTTCCCCGGGCCGACGCCTGTCCACTCTGCGGCGCGTCCGCGCCCGATCCGGTCGTCCTGTCCGACACCGGCACGCTCTGGGCCTGGACCGAGGTCACCGCGCCCCCGCCCGGCTACCTCGGCGAGGTGCCCTTCGGGTTCGGCATCGTGGAGTTGCCCGAGGAAATCCGGGTGATCACGCGGCTCGGCGGCTCGGTCGACGATCTCGAGCACGGCTGTGTGATGACGCTCCGCCTCGTCACGCTCGGCCACGGTGACGATGCCGTGATGTCATGGGAGTTCACCCGATGACCGGCGCGGGCCAAGGGGTCGAGATCATCGGCGTGGGCCTGCACCCGTTCGGGCGTTGGGGCGACAAGACCGCGCCGGAGATGGGAGTCGACGCGGTACGGGCCGCGTTGGGTGAGGCGGGCTTCGGCCCGGGCGAGCGGCCGTTCCAGGCCGCGTTCTGCGGCACGGCCTACGGCGGCGTCGCGGCCGGTCACCGGGTGCTCGGCGGGCTCGCGCTCACGGGGACACCCATCGTCGACGTCGAAGCCGGCTGCGCGAGTGGTGGCGCGGCGCTGATGCTCGCGTCCGCGGCGATTCGCGCCGGCCAGTACGAGACCGTGTTGGTGTTCGGCATCGAGAAGATGGCCAAGGGCATGATCCGCTCCTCGTTCTTCGAGCCGTGGCGCGAGGCCGCCGGGCTGGCCGCGACTCCGGCCTACTTCGCCCTCCGTGCGCAGCGCCTCATGCGTGAGTCCGGCGTCACCAAGCAGCACTTGGCTCGGATCGTCGTGAAGAACCGGCGCAACGGCATCGACAACCCGGACGCCATGTTCCGCAAGGAGACGTCGATCGACGAGGTGCTCGGATCTCGCGTGGTCTGCGAACCGCTCCACCTGTTCATGCTCTGCTCACCGAACGAAGGGGCGGCCGCGGTGGTGTTGCGAGCGGGCACGAGCGGGGTGCAGCTGAGGGCCGCGGAGCTGCGCTCGCACCTGCCGGGCAGCGTGCTCGGCGAGGCCACGCCGATGAGCGGCGTCGACGATTCCGATCTCCCGGCCGCGACGACGTTGGCGGCCGAGGCGGCGTATGAGACCGCCGGTATCGGGCCCGACGAGATCGACGTCGTCGAGTGCCAGGACACCGACGCGGCCCGGGAGCTCCTGTCGTATGAGGAGCTGCGGCTCTGCCCGACCGGCGAGGCGGGTGCGTGGGCCGAGCGGGGCCACACCGAACGGGGCGGGCCGCTGCCGGTGAATCCGAGCGGCGGGCTCCTCTCGAAGGGCGAGCCGCTCGGTGCGTCCGCGCTCGGCCAGGTCGTGGAGCTGACCCGCCAGCTCCGAGGCACCGCGGGGCCTCGCCAGGTGGAACGGGCCCGGGTTGCGCTGGCCCACACGGTCGGGCGGGGTGCGAACGCGTCCATCAGCCTGCTCACCAGCTGATCTCGCCCCACTTTGGGCGCGGAAACGCCGAAGAACTCTCCGACGTCCATGTGAAGGAGAGGGCGTGTCCGACGTCACCACAGGATCCGCTCGGGGCTGGTCAGCCCTGGCCGCCGACCCGCGCGCCCTCGCGCGGGTCATCGAGTCCGCTCCGTATGCCGCGGTCCTCCATCGTGGGGTCGATGACGGCGGGTACCACGTCGTCGCGCTCAACGACTCGGCCGCCGCGGAGCTGGACCGTCCCGCGATCGACGTACTCGGTCTCACCCCGGCCGAGATGGTCGACCGTGATGAGCTCGCGCTACACCTCGCCCGGTACGACGAGGTCGTCCGCACCGCGGCACCGGTCGAGTACACGACCGAGGTCGGCACCGAACCCGACGGCCTGATCCGCCGGTGCCGTCACCGGGTCAGCCCTGTGTCCGACGATGCCGGCGAGGTCAGCTACCTGTTCGGGACCTGGTGGGACATCACCGATGACGAACCCGTCGTCGCCGACGTGACCCGCCGGCTCGAGGGAGCCGTCCAGGACGCCGAGGCACGACTCCAGGAGAGCGACGCTCGACTTCACGACACCGACGCTCGACTTCAGGAGGGCGAGGCTCGACTCCAGGAGGGCGAAGCACGTTTCCAAGACACTGTGACCCAACTGCAGGAGAGCGAAGCGCGCTTCCGCAACATCGCCGACTCGGCCCCGACCCTGATCTGGACCACTGATCGGGACGGCACCCTGGACTCCGTCAACCGAGCGTGGCGCGAGTTCCGCGGCGCAGGCGAGCGCGCCGAGCTGGAAGACAGCGCGAGCGTCCTCCACCCCGATGACCACGAGCGCGTCCTCACGACGTGGCACACCGCTCTTGCGACCCGGACCCCGTACTCGATCTCGACCCGGATGCTCCGAGCCGACGGTGAATGGCGGTGGTTCAAGGTGCACGCCGCACCCCGACTCGCCGACGGCGAGTTCACCGGTTTCATCGGTGCTGCCGTCGACATCACCGACCGGGTCGAAGCTGAGCAAGCCCTTCGACGGAGCGAAGAGCGATCGCGTGCGCTGGTCGAGAACGCGCCGGACATGATCATCGTGCTGAACGAGGCCGGCTGCATCCTCGAAGCGAGCCCGTCGGTGCAGCGCATCCTCGGTCTCGACCCGGCCGATTGGAGTGATCGTTCGGTCTTCGAGCTCATCCACCCCGACGACCAGGAACGGATCCTGGGCGCGCTGGCGCAGAATCTCGCCGAAGGCGGCGTCGGGCCCGTCAACGATTTCCGCTTCCGAGCGGGCGACGGAACCTGGCGGGTCCTCGAAGCCATCGGGAACAACCGCTACGACGACCCATCCGTCGGCGGACTCGTCGTCAATGCCCGCGACATCACCGAGCGTCGCAAGCTCGAGGCCGTCGGTCGACTCGCAGCCAGTGTCGCCAAGGATTTCGACGAGCTCGTCGGCACGATCGCGTCGCGCGCGCAGCAGGTGCTCGACGCCGCGCCCGAAAGCTCGGAGCTCCGCTCCGACCTGGAGGAGCTCGCCGGTTCGGCCAAGCGCGCGACCAGCCTCGTCGGACAGCTGCTCACGTTCGGCCGACGTCCGCCGACCCCGGCAACCGTGATCGACGTGCATGAGGTCGTGTGCTCGATGGAACCCATGTTGCGCCAGATGCTCGGGCCCGCCATCGGTCTGGCTTGTGGTGGACCGCGCTTTCCGGTCTGGGTGCGCGTCGATCGTGCCGGACTGGAACAGATCGTGATGAATCTGGTCATGAACGCGAGCGAGGCGTGCTCGCCCAGCGGCGGCCAGGTCGTGGTACGCACCGAGTCGGTCACCGTGGGTGACGGCCACGATGGGCCGGAGGCACCCGACTGGGCCGATCTGACGCCGGGCCGCTACGTCGTGCTCGCGGTACACGACGACGGGCCGGGTATGGACGACGCCACCTCGGATCAGGCGCTCGAGCCCTTCTTCACGACCAAGCCCGGGCAGAGCACCGGACTGGGCTTGTCAATCGTGCACGGCACCGTCGCCGGCCACGGTGGCCGTCTGGTCATCCAGACCGCGCCGGGCGACGGGGACGACCGTGCGAATCGTGCTTCCCGAGTCGGTGGATGTGGGCGACGCGGAGTCAGCGGCATCCGTCGAGGCTCCGACCTCGGGCGCGACGCCCTGAACACGTGGCCGGCCGCGCCGGTCGGTCGGTCGGGTCAGCCGCGGAGGAACCAGCCGCGCGGGTCCCACCGCCGGAGGGCCGTGATCTCGTCCGCGGTCGGCGGGTCGAGCACGGCGAGGGTGGCGGCGACCTCGACGTCCCACCCACACGCGGACCTGACGGCGTCGATGCCGACCCCCGGCGCCAGTGCGGTGAGGACGAACGTCGACTCGGACAGCGGCTCGGGCTTCTCGAACGTCCCCAGGTCGGTGACGAGCGCCTGCACGGCCCGCCCCGGTGAGGTGACGTAGCCGCAGGCCGGTGGCGTTCGTGACGGGGCCAGCTTCGCCACGACGATTGCTTCCTCGCACACGCTGGCGACGTCGTTCCCGCCACCCGAACCCACGAGGAACGGACCGTCGGGTATCTCGGTCGAGTTCACGTTGCCGAATCGATCGACCTGCGCGCCGCCCAGACACGCGACCGTCTTGGTGCCGGTGCCACCGACCAGCGTGCCCAACACGAGCGCGGCGTCACCGAGCATCGTCGCCGACGGGAAGTTCCGATGGTTGAGGACGAACGGGTCGCCCGGAACGGCGCCGTAGCCCCACAAGCCGATCTCCGCGGTGAGCTCGACCGACGAGCCCTGATCCCGCGCGAGCCGCACTCCCAGCCACGCCGCGAGGTTGGCGACGCCCGCACCCGCGAGCACCGCGTGGGCCCCGACCGCGGCGACGCGTCGTGCGAGATGGCGGGCCCCGAACGTTGCCGCCCGTTCCCAGGCGTTGGACGGCGCGTCGAGATCCGGCGGGAACGCGGCCACGTCAGCTCGCCACGAGTCGGGCGCGGCGCGCTCCACCAGCTCGGCCCGGCGGTCGGCTCCGAGCCGTTCGAGGTACTCGTCCTGGGTGGCCGGCTCGAGCACCCACCGCCGGATCCAGTCGTCGTAGTCGTCGGCTCGGGTCGCGGCGCGTGCCGCCACCCAGAAGTCGTAGTCCTCGCCGTAGCCGTCGACCGGGAGATCCCCCGGGTACAGACCACCGGGATGGGCTCCGAGCGGCGTCTCACGGACCGCCAACACCCGGTGAGCCGGGATTCGCACCAGATGGGACCAAGCTCGGAGATCGTCGACGATGCGCTCGACGGTGACGATCGCACCGCGCCGCGCCGCGAGCGCGCCCCACACCCCTTCGAGGAGCGGCGGGTGCATCGCCACGTTACCGGCGCGATCGGCCACCGGCGCGTGCAGCAACGCCACATCGGGAACGAGCGGCGAGAGCAGCCCGACCTCACCGAAGGGAGTGTCCACGCGTGCGTAGGCGTCGTTGGCCTCCATGGAGGACCCGACGATCGATCGTGTGACGATCGCCGGGAGACCGCGGGCGGCGGCCTCCAGGCGCTGTGAGAACGCAAGGAACGACCAGTGCTCGACGTCGACCTCGCCCCGGCGGTACGCGCCGGCGAAGTGCGGGTTCGGAGTGAAGTTGGGGAACGTGTCCCCGGAATAGCCCGTGATCACCTTGCGCACGAGCCCGCCACGGAAGAACAACGCGCCGAGGCTCGACAGGCTGAGCATGACGAGCGTGAACTGGGGGTCACGGTCCCACCATTGCCGCACGGTCTCGCGCGCCGCGGCGGTCCAGCGACTGTGCCCGACCATGATGTGCAGCGTGTCGCCGGCGTGTACGTGCTCGGCGACGACGTCCGCCAGGGGTGTGGTCACGCCGAATCCAGCACCGCGTCAGCGATGCGTCGGCGTTGCCAGCCCTGGTAGCCGAACAGGATGTCGTTCTGCTTCGCCCGCTTGAACAGGAAGTGGGCGCGGTTCTCCCAAGTGAACCCGACGGCGCCGTGCACCTGGATGTTGTCGCCGGTGACCCGCACCGCCGCGTCGGCCATGGCGCTCTTCGCAATGGCGGCGGCGCGGGCTCGATCGGGTTGGTCGGTGTCGCTCGCCCACGCCGCGTAGTGCACGCCCACACGACCGAGCTCGAGCGCATGCAGCATGTCGACGATCTTGTGCTGGATCACCTGGTGCGCGGCGATCGGCTCGTCGAATTGCACGCGAATCTTCGCGTACTCGGTGGCCTCGTGGAGCGCGGTCTCGCTCACGCCGATGAGCTCGGCGGCAAGACCGACCGCAGCATCGTCGGCGACGCGACGCCACCGGTCGGTGTGGTCGCCGGGAGGGCCGAGCGGCACCGCAGGCGTGTCGTCGAGCACGAGTCGCGCCGCTTTGCGGGTGGGGTCGAGCATCGGGACCGACTCGACGTCGGGTTGGTCGAGCAGGAACGAGCCGAGACCTTCGGGCGTGCGCGCGACCACGATGACCCAGTCGGCGGTGTGGGCATCGAGCACGATCGGCTTGGTGCCGCTGAGCCGCCAGTCGGCGCCACGACGGCGCGCAACCGTGCGGATCCGGGCTACGGGGTCGTCGTGACCGGACTCCTCCAGGGCGACCGTCCCCCGAGCGGCTCCGGAGGCGAGATCACCGAGGAGCTCCGACGCGCCGAGGGCACGGGCCGCGAGTGTGGCGAGCACCGCGGAGGAGAAGAACGGTCCCGGCAGCGGACAGCGCCCCGTCTCCTCGAGCACCACGATCATGTCGACGAGGCCCAGGCCGAGGCCGCCGGCGTCTTGCGGAACGAGGATCGCAGGCCAACCCAGCTCCACGATGCGGGGCCACAGGTCGTCGGCCATGCCGGCGGGCTCCTCGGCTCGTGCCCGCACCGCGCGCAAGGGAACGTGTTCGTCCAGAAACGCCCGGGCCGTGACCCGGAGCTGGTCCTGTTCGGGCGAGAAGGTGAAGTCCATCGGGTCGTCGCTCATTCATCAAGGCAGGGCGCGGGCCCCCGGAAGAGGAACCTGACGCCGATGTTATGTTCGTCTCGTGCCCCGTGCGCGTGCTGCCGCCCGCCCAGACTCCGTCGACCGAGCCCCGTCGAGCGAACTCGGTCCACCGGTTCGGCCGTAGGCGTGGATTTCTCCCTCACCCCCGACGACGAGGCATTCCGCGACGAGCTGACGGCCTGGCTCGACGCCAACCTGGAGCCGTTTCTCGCCGAGTGGTCCGAACGACCCAACGCGGGCGCCGGCGACGCTGCCAACCGCGCCGCGGCCGGGTTCGATCGCACCCAGGCGCGCCGGCAGGACTGGCAGCGTCGTCTCAACCAGAGTCGATGGGCGGCGATCAACTGGCCCCGCGCGTGGAACGGCCGCGAGGCAACTCCCATGCAGAACGTGATCTATGCCGAGGAGATGGCCCGGGTTCGCGCCCCGGGGATCTACAACGCGAACGGCATCTGGCAGATCGGCCCGATGATCCTGCAATGGGGAACGACAGACCAGCAGCGACGCTGGCTGCCGGGAATCCTCAACGCCGACGAACACTGGTGCCAGGGCTTCAGCGAGCCGGACGCGGGCTCCGACCTGGCCAACATCGCCACCACGGCGATCGACGACGGTGACGGCTACGTCGTCAACGGCCAGAAGACGTGGGTCTCCTCCGCGCACCTGGCCAAGCGGGGGCTGTTCCTGCTCCGCACCGACCCGGGAGCGATCGCGCGCAGCGCCAAGCACGAGGGCATCACCGCGTTCATCGTGGACCTCGAGACCCCCGGGATCGAATGCCGTCCGATCCGCGACGTCACCGGCGACACCATGTTGAACGACGTCTTCTTCACCGACGCGCGCCTACCGGCCGACGATCGGCTGGGCGGTGAAGGTGAAGGCTGGCTCGTCGCGATGAGCACGCTCGGC
>Ga0075530_1000190_pt1 | contig 27828 bp, 24 predicted proteins | sample NGEPerD_2_FD_75101 | JGI IMG/M metagenome (GOLD analysis project Ga0075530, IMG submission 75101) | Arctic peat soil microbial communities from the Barrow Environmental Observatory site, Barrow, Alaska, USA - NGEE PermafrostL1-D | ecosystem: Environmental > Terrestrial > Soil > Wetlands > Peat ... | reverse complement strand
TGAAGTCGATAGCGTTGAGTTCTGGTTCATGATGCAGATTGCGATGCTGTGCGGCTTCCTAACCAGCTACCCGGTTAACTGGTGGCTGCTCCGCTCTGGCATCAAAGAGATGATGTGAGGTTCATGAGAAGAATCGGAGAAATGAACCCGATAAGTAAACAGGCGCGAATACAGCCGCTGACCTGGCCGAAACGACGCAGCAAAGAACCGGGGGGTGTTTGAGCGCATTTCGCACTGGCAGACATAAAAAGCTGCGCTTTTCTTGATCCGGCCCACCGCAGCGAAGATGACCGGTGCAGGAATGCTGGTGCGCTGAGCAGCGAATGTCGTGGCCAGGATCAGGGCCAGCAGCATGAACGCGACATCGATGTCGCTCACGCGGGTTGTCTCCCTCGCCCATCCTGCCATGCGCCCTTTATCGAGTCAGCCGGCAACTTTGACGGTCTTGTTGATATCTGCCTGCGAGCTGACAAAGCTATTGAGTTGCACCACACTTTTGTAGGTTTTCACATTGATTTCCGCGGATTTCAGCGAGGGCTCATTAAAGATCGCTGCGATGACCTTTGTAGTCAGCACGCTGTCGTCGACATATTCGCCGGTGCCTTCCTGACTGGAGATTGCAGCGCACCCCACCAACAGAGCCATCACCATGGCCAGGAAGCAACTTGTAAAGCACTTGCTCTGTGGCATGTTCCGGTGCTCTTGAAAATTGCCGCTGGCGCCTTGCGCGACAGCGGCCGAAAAGGTGGTCCGTTGCGTTCAGATTTTGCCCATTAGCAGCAGTACGATCAGGATCACTACCACCAAGCCCAGCCCGCCACTGGGGCCATATCCCCAACTGCGGCTGTGCGGCCAGGTAGGCAGTGCGCCGATCAAGATCAGTATCAAAATGATCAGCAGAATGGTTCCGATGCTCATAGCGTTTCTCCCAACCCAGTTATGTCCCCCATTATACTAAGCGGTTTCGGGGTTTGTCTGTGCGCCAGCGAACACAGCGGCGGGCAGGGCGAGAAAGGGTATCCAACAGGTTAAAACCTGGACGCTACCGCACTGACTGATGCCGGGCTCGAATCAGGATGTCCTGTTGGGCCCGACCGGGCTGGCTGAACAGACACGGCCCGGTTGTAACGGCTGCTCGGACGCATCAGAAGCTCCTGTTGCTGCTCCTGCAAGGCGCCGAAGGGGTAGCCGCGATCAAGCAGGATCAGGCTGTTGGGTGGCACAAAGTCCAGGTGACTGGCGGCGCAGCAACGCTCGTCGGTATCGAGCGTGATCAACAGACTGTGCAGGGTTTGCCCATCGCCCTGGCAAGCCCCCGATACAGTAGACACTTTCCAGCCGTTCGCGGTGACGCTGCTCATACTCTACTGGCGACAACTGCCCATTAGAACCATGGCGGCGTCGGTTGTTATAAAAAATCTCGACGTAATCGAAGATATCAGCACGGGCGGCGTTGCGGTTGTTGTAGATTTTCCGCTTGACCGCACTCTCGGTCAGCTTTTTTTGTCCGGGTAAAATAAGATGTTCCTGGTACGCCGTGACCTCTCTCCTTCAATAGAATTAGCCTAAGTCGTTAGCCGCAGGTGTTTGTAAAGGAGATTCAGTCGTTTGATTACTGTGCATCGAAATCCAAAGGCCTCTGGCGAAGCCCTGCCGAGCATTCCTATCGATTTTCGAATTCAGGATGAGCAACTGTAATGCGACGATCCACCAACCTCAAAGAGCTCCGGCGGCTTCAGCCTGTAGTATTTCTCTTCTACGTCTTTCGATTGCTCGGCGTATGGCTGCGTCATGACTTCCTGCAGTTCTCGCAGCAAAGCGTAGTTCCCCGCTGCCGCTTGCTGATAGGCAGGCACAACGAACCACTCCCTCAAACTGTACTTTGGGTTGACGCGTTTCATCTGACTGGAAAGCTCCTCACGAGAGCCAGGTCGAGTGAGCGATTTCCATTTTGCGAGCCACTCGGACCATCGCTTGTCCATCCCTTCGGGGTCTGCAGCATAGGTCGGGCCCTTGTAGAAGCTTTTTTTGAGTGGCCCAATGTCGTCAGGCAACAACGAGAGTTCCCGGAAAAACAGGATGTAATCAACAGGTGTTTGCATCATCAGCGTTGCGAGCTCGCTGAACAACGCCGCGTGAAAAGCGTCAAGTCCAAGTTTGGCAGCCCACATCGTCTCCATCTGCGCTTGCATCACTTTTGAAAAATCACTTCGAATCTCGTCGAGCTGTTGCAAACAGTCCGGATACGCCGTCAGCAACGGCCGCAACGCTGAACAAAACATGTCGAAGTTTCGTTCTGCTGCCGCCGGTTGGTTCAGGAACGCGAAATGATGTCCGCCACCCGTCCATGGCTGGTACTGCGGATCAAACACATCGCAGAATCCGAATGGACCGTAGTCAAGTGTGAAGCCGCCGGCCGCACAGTTGTCGCTGTTGAAGTTGCCTTGGCAGTAGCCGACGCGGATCCAATTCGCCACAAGCGACGTGAGTCGGCTGCGGAACTCGCGCGCAAGCAACACCACTTTTTCGGTGGTGGCTAGTGTCTGGTCGATAACGCCTCCGTACTCACGATCGATCAAGTGCAACACGATCTTCTCGAGTTCCTCCATCGCTTGCGGGTGTTCCTTCTTGCGGGCCCGGCGACCGAAGAGCTCGAGTTGGCCAACCCGAATGAACGAAGGTGCGACCCGTGTCGTGACGGCGACATAGTGGCCCGTGAAGACTTGCCGCGGCGCGTGGTCGCGCCCGTTTGCTTTCGCGTCAGGGTCGCAGTTGAGAGTATCCGTCAGCGAATAATTTGCCAACGTTGCGAGATCGTCGAGGGTCGCGACCATAGGGGGTGTTTCCTGGTGCCGTCGCTTTGTCATAGTGGCTCCTCATACGTGGGCTTGATTATGGTCAGTAGTCTGCAGGGTTAAGTTCCTTCTGTCTGTATTGCACGTTTCACGCTCGCCAACTAAGATAGTAATCAATTACTATCTTTTGTGGGAAGCTATCGTGAACAAACGCGCAAAGAATCTTCCGGCCGATGCACGTCGGTCCGCTACAGTCGAATCTGTGATTCAGCTTGCCGGCTCGCAAAATCCTGGCGATATAACAACGGCGGCTATCGCTAAGCACATGAATTTGACCCAGGGTGCGCTGTTTCGCCATTTCCCGAACAAGGAAGCCATCTGGCAGGCGGTCATGGAATGGGTGGCAGAGCGTCTGCTGAATCGAATTGACCGCTCTGCACAGGGAATTGAATCGCCTTTGGCAGCATTGGAGGCGATATTCATGACCCATGTCGAATTTGTGGCAGAGCACCCTGGAGTGCCCAGGATGATGTTTGGCGAACTGCAACGTGCAGAGTCAACACCGGCCAAGCGCATGGTGCAGACCCTGATTCAACGCTACGGAGAACGCCTGAATCATCTCATTGAGAAGGGCAAGTCGAGTGGCGAATTGAGTTCCTCGTTGGATAACGAGGCGGCGGCCACGCTGTTTATTGGCACGATACAGGGCTTGGTCATGCAATCGCTATTGAATGGAGATGTGCAACGCATACGCCACGATGCGCCGCGAGTATTTGCGATTTATCGGCGCGGTATCGGGAGTGATTTATGAAACACCTGCCCCTGCAGGGCCGCACTCTGGCATTACTGGCTGTCATCGTTCCGTTGCTTGTGCTCTTCATCTACGTTGGCTTGCGCTCTGGTCCACTGGCCCCGGTCGCTGTCACGGTCGTGACCGTGGAATCGCGTGCGCTCACGCCGGCGCTGTTTGGTATCGGCACGGTGGAAGCGCGTTACACCTACAAGATCGGGCCAACGTTTGCCGGGCGCGTCAAACGTCTGGAGGTGCATGTAGGCGACCAGGTCAAGGCTGGGCAGGTGCTCGGCGAGATGGATCCTGTCGATCTTGATGACAAATTGCGCTCGCATGAAGCGGCATTCAGACGGGCGCAAGCTGCATTGCGCGAGGCGGACGCTCGGCAAACTTATGCGCAGACCCAGGCAGGCCGCTATAAAAAGTTGTTCGCCGCAGGATCGACAAGTGCTGAAACTCTCTACACCAAACAACAGGAACTGACTATAGCCGCGGCCGGCTTCTCCGCCGCGCAGGAAGACCTCGCCCGTGTCCGGTCAGACCAAGACGGTCTGGTGACGCAGCAAAAAAATCTGCGTCTCATTGCACCGCACGCAGGCGTGGTCGCCTCGCGGGACGCCGAGCTTGGTACAACTGTCGTCGCCGGCCAGGCTGTGCTTGAAATCATCGACCCGGAGAGTTTGTGGGTCAATGTACGCTTTGACCAGATCAGCGCATCGGGGCTAGCCAGAGAATTGCCGGCTCATATTGTTTTGCGTTCACGTGGCGACCAAATACTGAACGGCCGTGTGTTGCGCGTCGAACTTAAAGCCGATGCAGTGACTGAAGAAATGCTCGCCAAAGTGGTTTTCGACAATATCCCTCAGCCTCTGCCGCCGTTAGGTGAGCTAGCCGAAGTCACGGTTGACCTCCCTGCCCTCCCCGCCGCGCCGACCATCTCCAACGCTGCGATTCGACGCGATGGCGATAGCGTAGGCGTTTGGCAAATCGTTGACGATGAGTTGCGTTTGACTCCGGTCACCCTGGGTGTCTCAGATCTGAATGGCTATGTTCAGGTCAAAAAGGGAATCAAGGAAGGCGATCGAATCGTGCTTTACAGCGAAAAGGCGCTGACGTCGAGCAGTCGCATAGACGTGGTTGATCACATTCCAGGGGTGTCCAGATGATTAGCCTAGCCGGCCGCGACATTCTCCAAGCTTGGGGGAAATTCGTTTTTACCGGTGTGGGCCTCGGACTGCTGATCGGCGTGACGCTCTCCATGGCCGGAATCTATCGTGGCATGATCGATGACGCCAAGGTGTTGCTGGATAACAGCAGTGCAGATCTCTGGGTGGTGCAAAAGGATACCTTGGGCCCCTATGCTGAACCGTCCAGTATTTACCAGGATACCTGGCGCGGCATCCGTGGCATGACAGGTGTGGCGCGAACCGCCAATGTTACCTACCTCACCATGCAGGTGCGCCAAGGTGAGCGCGATGTGCGGGCAATGATCGCCGGCATAGCGGCTGGCGAACCCGGCACGCCAGGCTGGCCGCCGTATCTGGTCGCTGGCCGTCAGATCACCCGAAGCCATTACGAAGCAGTCGCCGACATCGCAAGCGGCTTCAAGCTTGGCGATCGTCTCCAGATACGCCGTAATCACTACACCGTTGTCGGCCTGACCCGCCGTATGGTCTCCTCTGGCGGCGACCCAATGATTTTTATTCCATTAAAAGATGCACAAGAGGCGCAGTTTCTGAAAGACAACGACGCCATCTTGCAAAGCCGGCGTCGAACCGAGGCTAATCCGGCATTTAACAAACCTGGTAGCCCGGACTTGCTTGACGCAGTTATCCATTCGCAAACCACAAACACCTATGTCAATGCAGTTTTGGTTCAAATCGAAGAGGGCTATAGCCATGACGATGTGGCTGAATCGATCCGCCGCTGGAAGCAACTGACGGTTTACACTCGAGCACAGATGGAGGAGATCCTTGTAGGTAAATTGATTGCCACCTCCGCAAAACAAATCGGTATGTTTCTGGTGATTCTATCGATGGTCAGTGCGGCTATCGTGGCCTTTATTATCTACACACTGACGCTCGGAAAAATTCGTGAGATCGCCGTGCTTAAGTTAATCGGCACTCGAAACCGAACTATTGCCGGAATGATCCTGCAGCAGGCAATTGCCCTGGGAGTCATCGGGTTTGTAGTGGGGAAAATAGTCGCCACTCTGTTTATGGCGCCGATATTTCCCAAATATGTATTGCTTGAGCCCCTTGATTCAATATTCGGGTTTATTGCGGTTGTTTTGATCTGCGTATTGTCGAGTGTTATCGCCATCTATGCAGCACTGAAGGTCGATCCGGCCGAGGCGATTGGGTGACAGGATGAGCGAAAAGGGTATCCGTATTGAAGGCTTGAGCAAGCGGTATGGCAAAGGTGATACGGCCGTTGATGCGTTAAAGCATGTGGACATGCAGGTTGCACCGGGAGAAGTTGTGGGGCTCATCGGGCCTTCCGGCTCCGGCAAGAGCACCTTGCTCAAATGTCTTGGTGCAGTGATCAACCCGAGCGCCGGACGCATGACCCTGGGTAATGAAGTCATCTTTGACAATGGCTGGAAAGTCCGCGACCTGCGCGCTCTGCGACGTGACAAAATCGGCTATGTGTTTCAAGCGCCGTATCTGATTCCTTTTCTTGATGTCACTGATAATGTTGCACTGCTGCCTATGTTGAGAGGTATATCAAATAGCGAGGCACGTGCGAAGGCACTGGAGTTACTCACAGCGCTGGACGTGCAACACCGTGCCCGCGCCATGCCATCAAAGCTTTCAGGTGGCGAACAGCAGCGGGTAGCGATCGCACGCGGGCTGGTCAACCAGCCGCCGGTGATACTGGCCGATGAACCAACTGCCGCCCTTGACAGTCCGCGCGCCATGGCCGTTATAAAGATCCTCAATGAAATGGCACGCAAGTTCGAGACGGCCATCATCGTTGTCACCCACGATGAAAAGATCATACCCACTTTCAAACGCATTTATCACATCCGTGACGGCGTAACCCATGAGGAAACGGGCGAAGGCAGGGGGTTCGAATGAGCACCCTGGCTTTGACAATTTCTTGATACTTTCTTGATCCGCTACTGAGGTAGCCTCCCCTATACTACACTCCGGTAATCAGTCGCCTCGGGCGAAATTTCCAACTCAGAGTGCAGTCATGGTCTTCTTTTCCAACAATCACCCATTGCCCGTGCGCGTATATCGGTGGTTCAGCTGGGCCGGCGCTTACGCTCCGGTATTGATGCTGTTTATCGCAATACTTCTCATCGGCAGCCTGTCACGAACACTGCTGGTGGCATGGCAGTTCGATCGAGTCGCGGAAACATCTGTATGGCCAAGCATCTTTCTTCATGGGCTGCGGGTGGATCTGATCATCGCCGGCATGGCCGTCGCGCCGTTGCTATTGTTTTTGCCAATTTTGGGGCACCGTTTTAGCTGGACGGTCTGGAAGCGACTGACGGTCGTTTGGGCGCTGGCCGTCGTGTTTATATTCCTCTTTATGGAACTGGCAACGCCTACCTTCATCGCCGAGTACGATACCCGGCCCAACCGCCTGTTTATCGAATATTTGAATTACCCCAAGGAAGTGTTGAGCATGCTTTGGGAGGGCTATCTGCCTACCGTAGTCTTGGGAATCATCCTTTGCGTTTCACTGACGGTTCTGTTCGCCTGGTTAATGCGGCCATGGTCGCGGGAGACCAGTCCAGGCCACTACCGAAAGGCGATGCTGGCGTGGCCGATCGTGGTTCTCGCAGTGTTTATGAGCGTTCGTTCCACCACTGGCCATCGTCCAGCCAATCCCGCTATGTTTGCGCTGACCTCCGATGCCCTCGTGAACTCGCTGATCATCAACTCTACCTGGTCTGTGGCGTTTGCGGTCTACAACCTCAAGCATGAGGAGGATGCGAGTGCCAGTTACGGCTATATGGAAATGTCCGAAATACTGGACGAGGTCAGAAGCGCGCCATGGCTCAGTGGTTCTGAATTTAGCTCCAAGCGGTTTCCGACTCTGCACCATCAAACGCCTGTGCAAAAGAGACCGAGTCCCCTTAATCTGGTGATCGTACTTGAGGAAAGCCTGGGCGCGACCTTTGTTGAATCATTGGGTGGCACTCCGGTCACACCCCGCCTGGAGGCCCTGAAGGAGTCCGGTTGGTGGTTCGAAAATTTGTATGCAACGGGTACAAGATCGGTTCGAGGCATTGAAGCGGTGGTGTCTGGATACCTGCCCTCTCCGGCACGCAGTGTGGTCAAACTATCACTGTCCCAAACAGGTTTCTTTACGCTGGGTGAACTGTTGAAACAGAAAGGCTACGACACGGGTTTCATCTACGGTGGAGAAGCGTACTTTGACAATATGCGCAGTTTTTTCACCGGCAATGGCTTTGACACGATCGTAGACGAACAGGACTACACCAACCCCGCTTTTACCGGGAGCTGGGGTGTCAGCGATGAAGATCTGTTCGCAAAGACCCATGAAGACCTTCAGAAGCTCCATGCCTCAGGGGAACCCTTTTTCCGCCTGGTTTTCTCGTCGTCCAATCACACCCCGTTTGAATATCCTGACAACAGAATTGAGCAGTACGACGAAGAGAAAAACACCGTCAACAACGCCGTCAAATACGCAGATCACGCCTTGGGTGAGTTCATAGATACCGCGCGGAACAGCGCCTATTGGAAAGATACAGTGTTCCTGATTGTTGCGGATCATGACGCCAGGGTGTGGGGCGATGAGCTGGTTCCCATCAAGAATTTTCAGATTCCAGGGCTGATACTCGGCGCGGACATTGAAAGCCGTCGTATTGAAACGATCACAAGCCAGATTGACCTGGCGCCAACGCTGCTTTCACTCATGGGTATTTCCAGTGAGCATCCCATGGTAGGCCGTGACCTGGTGAGATTCCCGGACGAACCCGGTCGGGCGATTATGCAATTCAACGATTACTACGCCTGGATGGACGACCGCTACAACGTGACCGTATTACGCCCCGACCAAGAGCCTTTAGCAGGGGTCTATTCACGGGAAGCCGGAAGCACCCAATATCTGGCAGATGCGCCGGAAGAAACGGCCAGGAGAAAAGCTTTGGCCCATGCGCTCCTCCCTCTGAAACTGTATCGGGATCAGGCTTATGGGCTACCTGACTAACATGGCCTGAGCAGAAGATTTCATGCGGGCTAATACAAAAACGCCCCTATCAGACGACGTTATGAACGTGAATCAGGAACTTCGTTCCCTCGTTGTCTGACTGTGCGACCTCCAGATCCCAGCCCAGTCGTTCACAAACCAAGCGGACAATCAGCAACCCAAAGGTGGTGTTGTTGAACTCTCCGGCCGTGGAGGTAATGGCGCTCGGTGCTCCGATAGCGCTCAAGTGCTCGGTTACGTTATCAGGAAGCCCGGACCCGAAATCTCGCACCGAAATTCTGTTCTCGATCATTCGAACCTCCACTTCAGCATGGGTGTGGCGCAGCGCATTCTGCAACAGGTTGCGCAGTAACATACGGACCAAGGCGGGATGGGTTTTGACTCTCAGCCCCGGGCTGTTGTTGTAGACGGTGATCCGTCCGGTATGATCCGGAAGCCCGTGCTCCAGGTCGTCAATGGTGTTCTGGACGATCTCTTGCAGCACAATGGTTCTGGCATCGCCTTCGGACGCTTCACTACGGGCAAGTTCGAGCAGAACCTCTGTATCGTCGCGCATGGTTTGCATGGCCCGACGGATGCGGGCGAGGGTTTTCTGGTCCGCCGCCGACAGGCTTTGGCGTTGTTCCAGTACATTCAGGGCGCCGCTCATCACGGCCAGAGGCGTACGAAGTTCATGGCTAGCCAGCTTCACAAACGACTTTTCCCGCTCGATGTGGTGTTCAAGTGCGAATAGGAATCGGTTAAACGCTTCGGCGATATCGCAAAACTCCTGATCACGGTAGTCCGTCGCGATTTGCTGCATCGACGATCCCGGTATCGTATTTATTACTTCCCGGGTGAGTTTCTTGAAGGGCCTTACCAAGTACTGGGCACCTCCCCTCGCAACAAAAAAACCTACGAGGAGCATGATGCCCGCCACACCAACCAGAGCAAGCAGAACCAGGTTCTCCCGATTTTCCATGATGGTGATATCTTTGGCCAGAAAGAGCTTGCCATAAGGTACTTCCAGCCGCTCGCCGTAGATCAGAAGTGTTGTCTGCCCTACTTCGATTTCCTGGGAAAATGGCAAGGAGAGGCCCTGGAAATATTCTGGCATCACAGCGTCGGCCTCGCCTTCTGGCAGAAAAACTGCCTCCAGCTGCGCCGTTTTTATGGGTTGAAAACGCCCTTGTTGAAGTTGCTCCGTGAAATACTCGGCTTCAGCCTTCAGCTCTAAACCCAGAATGGTGTCCTCAACGTCATTAACGAACAACTCGACAATAAACATGGAGCTGGCCACGGTGGCAGCAATCAGGAAAAACAGCGTTCGGGCCAGGCGAGTGGTCAAAGATGACTTCATGGAGCTTCAGGGTTCCCTTTTGCCGGGACTTCCAGGCTGTACCCCCGCCCATGGATTGTTTTTACCAGCCCGCTGCCCAGGCCCGCCTGCAGGGATTTTCGAAGTGTGTAGATATGGGTGCGCAGGCTGTTGCCCTCGGTTTCGCCATGACGGGCGCCCCATACGGCATCCGTTAGCGCCTCGTGGCTGAGAAAGCTCGGATACGCTCGCACCAGCAATTCAAACAGGCGAGCTGGTGTGCCGGACAAAGCTGTTGTCAGTCCGCGCAGTTCCACTTCCAGCGTGCCCGGATCAAACCGAACGTCGCCGGCCGTCAAAACCGGTCTCTGAGGCGAATGGCGCCGATGCAGAGCTTCAATCCTTAGCTGTAGTTCACGCAGTTCAAACGGCTTCACCAAGTAATCATCCGCACCGCAATCAAACCCTTTTTCCTTGTCGCTCAGCGCGCTCAGTGCCGTCATCAAAATAACGGGGGTCTGGCATTTCAGATCTTGACGGATACGCCGACAAATATCATAACCATTGACGCCGGGTAGCATCAGGTCGAGCACGATAACGTCATAGCTTTGCGTGGCCAGCAGATGTAAGGCCGTCAAACCGTCAGCGGCGAAGTCCAGTGTGTAGCGATCTTCACCCAGAAACTCGAACAGGTTTTCCGCAAGATCCACCTGATCCTCCACAATCAATAGTCTGAGAGGGGATTGGAGGGAAGATTGGAGAGAAGCTTGATTAGATGTCATTCGAGCGAACTCCGTTAGCGTCAGACACCGGTTGTTGATCGCGGAGCAATCCCTCAATGACCAACAATTGATAGCGGTTATTTTCCATAACCTTTCGGGCGGACGGTGATAAATCAGCCACTTTGTCGCTTGACCATCTTCGGGGCACCGCAACATACAGATGTTGAAATGCGCGGGAACCGGGCAAGTTGTTCAAACCGTTCTTTGTGACTTCCAGAGCAGTTCCACCTGAGTAAAATCTGGCTGAAAATGGCAGGTCGTCCAGATAGATCAACGGGCTGTCACCGGCTTCCCTGATCTGCTGATAATAGCTTACCAGTTCTTTCTCTGTTTTGAGTGGCGTCCAGCCTACGGCTGCCAGACCCACGAATACGGTCAGTAACACAGGCACCAGCGCCACCAAGCCACCCCGTATAGGGGCTAACCAGAAAGACTTGCATTCTGACGCCCAGCGGCCGATCAGAATGGCGGTAAACGGCAACGACGGCAGTATATAAGTCCAGAGTGTATTGCCTGCGAGCGTGAAAAACAGCATCGGTGCCAGTGCGCTAACCAGCAAAAAGCTAACGCCGGGATTCGATATCGTCTTGCATACGATGCCCTTTCTTTTGCCTCTAAACCAGGCGAGTACCAGACTCACCAGCGCAACGATGCCCCAGGGGAAAGAGGCCCACAACCAGAACACCCAGATCATACCTTTGGGCTGATTGTGGGCGCTGCCGTAGAGATCCCCTGCCCAACCTGGATCCAGAAACCGGCGTACATGCTCCCCAACGATAAAGTAATCCAGAAAGCCAGGGGTCTTTAACTCAGCCAGTATGTACCACGGGCAGACCAGCAGGGCTGTCAACAGTGTTCCTCGCAACCAGGGCAGCCGCCGCAGGTTGTTGGCCGCTTCCCGCCATGAAAGCAGTAACCACAACGCGATGGGAATCCCGATCAGCACTAAGGCCAACGGCCCCTTGGACAGCAGCCCGATCACCAATCCAACAAAGAAAAGCCATCGCCACAGGCCGCCCTCTCCCGCCATCACTAAACAAAAGCTGACCAGAGTAAGGGTGGTGCCCAGCGCCAGGAAAGCGTCTGTCATCACGGCGCCGGCGCTGATGTAAGTCAGGGCCATGGTGGCGAAGACCAGGCAACTCCATTGAGCCACCTGAACACTCCAGAGTTGCCGCGCCAGTCGCCAGACCAGCCAAACCATGGCAAGCGTTGCCAGCCAGGAGGGAAAGCGCAGCGAAAATTCCGAAGCCCCAAATACCTTGATGGCCGCCGCCTGCGCCCAGAACGACAAAGGCGGCTTACCCCAGAAAGGAACGCCGGGCTCAAACCAGGGCGTAATCCAGTCACCGGTTTCAGCCATCAAGCGGGCAATTTCCGCGTAACGAGGCTCGGTGGTGTCGGCAAAGGGAAAAAGCGCCATACCGATGAAACGGCTAATCAGCACCGCGGCCAATATTAGCAGCCAAACGTTAAACCGCTTTGACATGTCGCGCCCCTGTCATTTTGCGATTAACCTGTTGTCCTATGCCATCCCGGCTTTCAAACACTTCCTCTGTCAGGTAGACCGGTCGCTGCTTCGACTCCATATAGGTCTTGCCAACGTACTCCCCCACAATGCCCACACTCATCAGCTGAATACCGCCCAGGAAGCTGATGATGGCCACAAGCGAGGGATAACCACTCACCGCATCGCCCAGCATGATGGCCTTCACTACGATCCACAGTCCGAATATCGCGCCCATACTGGCGGCAATGAGCCCGATCACGGTTGCCCAGCGCAATGGCGACACAGAAAACGAGGTCAGCCCCTCCAGTGCCAGGCCCACCAGCCCGGGATAATCCCACTTCGTTTCCCCGGCCACCCGCGCTTCACGGTCGTACTGGATTATCCGCGTCGGCATGCCGATCCAGGCAAACAACCCTTTCATATAGCGGTTGCGTTCTTTCAACACCAGAAGAGCGTCGACCGCTTTGCGGCTCATTAGCCGAAAGTCACCGGTATCCACCGGGATGTTCGTCCGGCTGGTTCGGTTCAGCAGCCGGTAAAAAAGATGCGCACTCCAGCGCTTGAACGCGGTTTCGCCAGCCCGTGAGCGACGCTGCATCAGGACAACATCCACACCAGCCTGCCAGCACTCGGTCATGGCCGGGATCTGTTCAGGCGGATCTTGCAGATCGGCATCCAGCACAATCACCGCATCCCCCCTGGCGTGTTCAAGCCCCGCCGTCATTGCGGCTTCCTTGCCGAAGTTCCGGCTCAGTTTGATAAGCCGGACGCCGGGCGTTCGATCGATAACACCGCGGATGTACTGGGCACTGCCATCGTCACTGCCATCATCAACCAGCACGATTTCCCAGCGCAGGTCCAGCTTGGCAAGCACGGGTAGAACCCGGTCAAAGAAAAGGGGCAGCATCGGGCGCTCGTTGAACAGCGGCACCACCAGTGATAGCAGCGGCTTATCAAACGACAGCAAAACGGGGAATTCAACGCGTTTGTTCATGGAAAACCAGCCTTTGGTAGACGATGTAATTCAGCGCAGCGACAAGACCTGTAGTCACGACTTGTGAAAGCGGCACAGGAAGTGTCAGAACGTTATTGAGCAGGAAGAAAAAGACGAGATTGCACAGCCAAGCGACTAGGCAGGAGCCGATATAGCGCCATAGCGTGAGCCTGTGAGGGCCCGCATTCCGGAACGCCAGACGCCGCTGGAGACCGTAGTTTAGTGCGGCTCCAGACACGCTTCCGCTTGCGGTCGCCAGTGTTGGCTCAAGCCCCGCATTGATCAGCGCAGCCATAACAAGCCAGTGAAACAGCGTCGCGAGGCCGCCGGCCGTTATAAACCCTTGTAGTTGGCGAGGTACGAATGTGCTCATGACAAAAATCACCACAGTGACGACTGACAAAGTCGGCCTGACATTGAGCGGGTACGATAGCCCACTCCGTGTCATGGCTTTGTGGAAGTTTTATCAGGAAAATGTCAAAACTTTAGGTGATTGATGCCTAAAAAACCTTCGAATCGCCGCTAACTCTTAGCGGCAGAGGCTTAAAATAACGAAAATACGATAGAGAACCGTGTCATAGCCGAAGACTTGCTTGATGTAACGGAACGGGTGATCTATCTTGAATAGAATACTGTTTTTGAGGAAATCGGTGGTTATTCATATCTTCCTCAAGCTTAGGCCAAGTTTGATGGATCAAACGGTTTTGAGTAAGCCGATGTTTTATTTCGTCTAACTAAGAGGCAATAAAATTAGCATATGTTAGTCCATCAAGCAGCCACAAGAGATGCTGTTCATCAATTATTTGATTCGGTGGATGCTATTTCGGTTCAAGGATACGATGAAGAGCGTAGAGTTACCTATTGGAATATAGGTAGCGAATTACTGTATGGCTACACCAAAGAAGAAGCTTTGGGTAGACCAATAGAAGAACTAATTATTCCTAATCACATGCGTGACCTTGTTATCTCTGCGCATAAAAATTGGCTCAATCAAGGTATAGGAATACTCGCATCAGAAATCACTTTATGTAATAAAAGTGGTAAAGATATAAATGTTTTTTCAAGTCATGTCTTGTTCATTGATGAAAATAATAAACACGAAATGTATTGTATTGATATCAATTTGGCTGATGTTAGACAGGCTCAAGACCAGGCAGTATTTAAAGACAAAATGCTTAAAGCTGTATTTGAAGCAACTCCCGATTTATTTTTCTTAATGGAAGAAGATGGAACTATCATTGACTATCATGCTGGCAACAAGAACAACCTCCACATTTCACCAAAGAATTTAATTGGAAAAACTATAGCTAGCCTATTGCCGGAAAACGTCACTAGGAAGTTTCAGTCTCAAATTACTAAAGTAATAAATCAAGAAGTCGCTTTAAGTTTTGAATATTATTTGAATATGCCTCATGGCACGGCTTACTTTGAAGCAAGGCTTATCCACTTGCAAGCGTATGAACAAGTGGTAGTCATTGTTCGAGATATTACTGAACAACATAAATCTGCCGAAACAATACGCCAACAAGCTTATTTCGACACGTTAACCCTATTGCCCAATCGATTCTTATCCCTCGATCGTTTATCACAAATGCTTGAGGAAGCGAAAAGAAGTACCGAGAAAACCGCCGTACTTTTTTTAGATATAGACGATTTTAAAAAGGTAAATGATTCATTAGGTCATGAAGTAGGTGATAAATTACTTGTTGAAGCAGCCAATAGATTAAGGCGCGCAGTGCGAAAATCAGATACTGTAGGTCGCTTAGGCGGCGATGAATTTATTGTATTATTACGAGCGCTAAAAGACAACACTATTGCAATTGATGTTTCTGAAAATTTACTTAAAGTTTTTAGAGAGCCTTTTCAAATTGATGGCAGAGAGCTGATTCTGACATTGAGCATTGGTATTTCGATTTACCCTGAAAATGGTACTTGTTCCTCGGACTTATTGCGTTGTGCCGATACCGCAATGTACCAAGCGAAATCATTAGGGCGTAATACATATTCATTTTTTACGAAAGAAATGAATGAAATCATGCAGCGTCGTTTTGAAATAGAAGAGCAGCTTAATAACGCGCTAGAACGTAATGAATTTGAAGTATACTATCAGCCAAAATTTGATGTAAAAAATGAAATTATTGTTGGTGCAGAAGCTTTACTTCGCTGGCACAGCCCAACCCTTGGTAATGTAACGCCAGATGAGTTTATTCCAATTGCCGAACATACTGGTTCAATTGTCCCCATAGGAAAGTATGTTGTTAAGCAAGCCCTTGAATTTTTGAATGATTGGCAAAATATTCATCAGCGAGATTATACAATGGCGGTTAATCTATCGCCTCGTCAATTCAGGGATAAAGAGTTAATCAAGTTTATTAAGAAGTCTCTTAGCGATACGAGCATTAAACCTGATAGGTTAGAGTTTGAAATTACCGAAGGTGTATTAATGATCGGTAACTCTTATATTGATGATGCGTTAGACGAACTCCATAAGCTGGGCGTAAAATTATCAATGGATGATTTCGGAACAGGATATTCATCATTGAGTTATTTGCGACAATATTCGTTCGATATATTAAAAATAGATCGTAGCTTTATCAACGGTATAACTTCAAATAAGGAAGATTGTGACCTTGTTAAAGCAACCATAGCAATGGCACATAGTTTGGATTTGCTGGTTATTGCTGAAGGCGTTGAAACGGGCGAACAACTTGCTCTATTGGATAAGTTAGGTTGCGACTTAGTGCAAGGATATTATTTTAGTAAACCTATACCGGCCAAAGAACTGATTGATTTTCAGTACACTACAAAGTGCTAATTAAATCCACGTAGACAGTAGCGCGAGTGGACGCTACTTACTTCTTGATGGTCAACTCATTGTGGATTGTGTGGAAGCCATCCGCCTCCTGAGTGAGCTTTATAGCGATATCGATTTGCCTCTGCGTATCGACGACGCCAACTAGACGCACGTCACCTTTCCGCGTGATCACGGTGATATCAAAGCCATTCAGATCGGGGTCCCCCAGCAAGGCATTCTCGACGTTTTTCGTCACGTCGGCATCAACTACATTGACGGCGTTCGAGGTGATCCGTTGTATACCTTCGAAATTTCCGGGGGGCTTGTTGCAAGCCGTCAACAACGCAACGGTGACCAAAGTGATGCTCAAGAATTGTGTTCCACGATATTTGCTCATTGGAGTCTACTCATTGTTGAAAGAGTTTCCGCTAATTTTCAATTTTAGCGAAACTCAAAAATTTCCTGATGGAAACGTAATGAAATGGACTGTTCCTTCAGTCCGCTTCGCAGGGCTTTTGCCAGGCCTTGCGGCCCGCAAAACCAGACATCCACCCTGGAGTCATGGATCTGCAGTTGGTTTGCAGTCAATCGCTGCCCCTGCAGGCTGTCGTGGATGTGCAGTGATATGTCCGGAAGTTGCTCCCTTAGTTGTTGCAGGCGCGTCACCATTGGATCATCCACGGCTCCGGCGGTGCAGTAATGAAGTGTGACCGCTGGATGTCGTTGCTCGGTATTGATCAGGCGGTTTTCCAATGCAGCCAGAAATGGTGTGATACCGATGCCGCCCGCCACCCAGATCTTCTGGGCGTTTTTTCTGCCGCTGTCGAGATCAAAACGACCATAAGGGCCTTCGAGCGTAACAGCCTGGCCACTGCGCAGTTGCTGCGGCATCTTGCGGGTGTAGTCTCCCAACGCCTTGATCTGAAAACTGAGCTGCCCGCTGTCATTGTCAGCACAGGACAGGCTGAAAGGATGTGCCCCTTCGATCCGATCGAATGTCACCAGGGCGAATTGCCCGGCTCGATGCCCGGGCCACTGCTTGCCCATGTCACAAACGACTTCCGTGATGTTGGCTGATGTCTGCTTGACGGCCTGAACCAGACCCTCGTAGCGGCGACTCCTTCCGATTTTTCCGGTCAATGATTGCAGGCTGGAGGTGACACCACCCACCAGCAATAGTGCCATCAACCAGCCGGTGGGTTGATGCCACCACTTCAACGGAGCCAACAACACTGCATGGGCGGCCAGTGTCAGATAAATCAGTGGCATCACCCGGTGCAGGTAACGCCAGTAACCGAAGGGCACCCATCGGATCAGGGTAATGACAACCAGAAACAGCAGCAGATACAGGCCGGGCTCACCTAGATCTTCAGCGCCATCCTGAAGACTGTCGAGCAAGCCCGAAAAGTTTGCTTCCTTCAAACTGCGATCCGAGCCAAACAGGGCTTCGAGGGCATCATCCGCCATTTCGATCAGCCAGTGTGCCAGCGCAAAAATGACAGTCAGAATGCCGGTCCATTTATGCAGTTGATACATTTTGTCCAGACCACCCAACGGGGACTCCAGCCATCCAGGCCTGGTAGCAAGCACCATGGTGATGGACATGAAATTGATGGCAAGGTATCCACTGAGCGTCAGTAACTGCTCATAACTTAGCCCTGGGGTCCAGAAAATGAACTGAACCGCCAAAAGCAGAGAAAGGGTGACACTGGTACGTAGGTTGGGCACAAACAAACTCCGGCTAGGTTTGTTTGAATTGTGCAGGGTTAACCTGACACCAGCCTTAAACGTCCAGTAATCCAATCTTCAGGGGCGCTACTCCAATAATTTGAAGCAGGGGTACAGACCGGTTTTTTACTCGACCACGGCAATACAAAGCTCGACTTCAAAACCGTCGCTCTGACCTGAGGCTGGCGATCTGAGTTTCAGTGTAATGCCCGCACCACTAGCGATGGCTTCCACAATCGCAAGCCCGATGCCGGAGCCCACTGTTTTTGTATCGGAGCGGACAAAACGGTTTCGCAACAAGGCGAGTTTCTCCGGCGAGACAATCTCACCGCGATTAACCACCCGCAGGATACCGTCGCCTGTAAGGCTAACATTCACAGGTTGATTGTCCGTGCCGTGCCTGAGAGCATTCTCTATCAGATTTCTTACCAGAATGGCGAAGGCATCGGGGTCAAGTAATGACGTAACGCCATTGTCAGGCAGGTTGAGCACGATTTGGCCGGGCGCCTGGTGCTCATAATCGCTGGCGATCATCCGCAGTATGGGTATAAGGTCGTTATGGTGTTCTGACAAGGCGCTGCCACCTTCAGCCTTCGCCAGTTCCAGCAGCTTCTCCGACAGCCTGGAGAGCGTGCGAAGAGATTCTTCTATTTCGGCGGCTTGCGTTTTAACTCTGACGTCCTGCGTTTCTGTCTTTAACCGCTGAAGTTTGGCAAGCGCCGTTGCTAGTGGGGTTCGCAATTCGTGGGCGCTGTTAGCGGTAAAACTGCGCTCCGCCTCAAGTGCGCGGCGTAGCCGCTCCAGTAAGCGATTAACCGAGATCATGATGGGTTCAAACTCTTCCGGCAGACGATCGACTGCGACGGGGGAAAGGTCGCCACCACCACGGATTTCTATCGATTGCTGTAATAGAACAACCCGGCGAAGTGATCGTTTTATCACCCACCACACTCCAACAAGGCTGATGGGGATCAGAAGTATCAGTGGTAGGAGCAATGCAAGGCTCGTGTCCAACACGGCTTCGCGCCGATGAGCCAAAGGTTCGGCAACCTCAATGTATAGGGTATCGCTAATGGCTGACTCCCCGTATATCCGATGAGTGGACGTTTCGGAGAATCCTTCTCGCGGAACGGTGCCGAAAACCCGGGGATCCGCGTCGTGGGATTGCAGCAGGAGGTTGCCTGACTCATCGCGAATCAGATAGGTGAGATATTCGTCGTGCTCCTTCAGGGCCAATGCCCGCTGAAGGCCCGTGTCCCCTTCCCTGTTCAATATGTCGGTCACAGCCAATGGCAGGATACGCTGCGCTGTTTCCTTCAGTGCGCTGTCGAATACCTCGTTCATTTCGTGCCGTGCGACCAAGCCTGAAGCGATGACGCCCAAGAGCCAGAGCAAGGTCACGCCAATGGTAAGCCAGGAACCAAGGGTTTTGTGTAAGCTGGTTTTAGTGGTCATAGGACTCTAGCCGATACCCCATACCTCTGACCGTCACTATGGCATCACGCCCCAGTTTTTTGCGCAAACGGCTGATATAGACTTCTATGGTGTTGCTCTCAATTTCGGCCCCGAATTCGTAAAGCCTGTCTTCAAGCTGAGCTCGCGATAGCAATATTCCCGGGCGCTGCAAAAACCCCTCAAACAACGCCCATTCACGAGCGGTGAGCTCTACCGGCTGACCGTTGCGGCTGATGCGGTGGTCACCAAGATCCACTTCAAGGTCTCCAACACGCACCAGAGGATTCGGATTGCCGCGATAACGGCGTGCCACGGCGGCCACCCGGGCAGAGAGTTCTGATAAATCAAAAGGCTTCACCAGATAATCGTCGGCCCCGGCATTCAGCCCGGCAATCCGGTCTGAAACCTGATCCCGGGCGGTCAGTATGATCACCGGTGTGGCATCGCCGGTCGCACGCAGGTTTTTCAAAAAATCCAGACCGTAGCCATCCGGCAGCATCAGGTCGAGCAGAATCAGATTGTAGGTCGTGGTTTTTACGCTGGTAGCAGCAAAACCGAGGCTCTGTACCCAGTCCACTGCATGGCCATCCTCACTGATCTGATCCCGCACCGCTTCACCCAGCCCGGTTGTATCCTCAACCAACAGTACCCGCATGTTTTGCCCTTTGTCTGATCCTGATCAAAAGATACTACAGCTATTACCTGACAGCAGTCTGAAACCGAATTGTTTTAGCCCAGGACGTTCTGGTGCCGGGCCTGGGCGGGCGCGGGGAAATGCAGCGTACCCATAAATGGACCGGCATTTTCACGGGAGTATTTGCCGCCGTCCACTGGCTGATTGAAATGGGAGATGACGTTTTTGAGTCGGTTTTTGGCCGCGCCGGAAATCTGAGTGAACAGAACTATGCCGGCACTGTATCTATTGCTGGTATTCCATGTCGCCTGGATGGCCCCGCTGCAATGGTGGCAGCAACCACTTGGCATTGTGATGGCCATCCTGCTAATGGGCGGCAGCTTCGCCAGTGTGCTTTCTCTTACTGGCCGAATTAGCCGTTTATTCAGGCCAGTGTCAGGTAAAAGCCTTAGGGTTGGATAAGCGGACTCAACGGGAGACACGCCATGAATATAAAACCCATTGTTATCACACTTTCTTTACTACTGATGAGCGGCAGCACCCTGGCTGACGATGATTGCGATGACCCGGTTGCCGGATGGCAGCCCCGGGAGAACCTGCGACAAAAGCTGGAAGCGGAAGGGTGGACGGTGTTCCGCATCAAGGTGGATGACGGCTGTTACGAGGTCAAAGGAAGGGACCCGAATGGTCATCGGGTGGAAGCTGAGTACTCTCCGGCAACCTTTGAGCTGATGGAAATGGAACGGGAGGATGACGACGATGACGATGACGATGACGATCATCGTGGCAAATCGCGGAGCTACAGCGAACCGACCAACGAAGAGCGGGTTCCGCATAAGGGCATCGTCAAAAGCCGCCCCAAAGTAACTGTTGAGTAATTAGTGGAGATTACATCATGAAAAAGATTCTCTTAGCGCTGGGCCTTGCGACTGCAATGGCAATACCGGCCTACGCACAGGCCCGGGAAGTCACCTTTACCACCCAACTGAACGATTATGGCGGTGACGGAGCTTACCTGGCGCTCTACGTTACCGATGCCGATGGTAAGTACCACGGGACTCTCTGGATTGCCGGTGAGAAGAGTAAGTATTACAAGCACCTGCGCGACTGGGCCCGAGGCAGCGGTCTGAACCAGGCTGAATACGATGGCCTGACCGGTGCCAGTGTGACCAGCGGGCGCACCCTGAAAGTGACCCTCGAACTGGAGGACGCATTGATCGATTCCGGCTACCAGGTTCGTGTTGATACCGCCGTTGAAGATATGCGTGACAACCGTTCGGATGTGGTGGCGCCTCTGACCACTGAAGGTTCTGGAAAGACCGTTCCCGGCCGTGGCTATGTCCAGTCCTTTGTTTATGATCTCAAGTAACTGACGGGAGACAGGTTCATGTTGCGCAAGCTCCATGGTTTACCCGGATTGGTCGCCGCCTTGTTGCTGCTGGTGCTGGCGACCACGGGCGTTGTTTTGTCCGTTGTGCCGGCCATTGAACGGGCGGGGTCGACCATTCCGGCGACCGGTGAAGTCAGTGTTGCTGATTTGGCCGAGCGTGTAGTGGCGCATTATCCGGGCACCGAACAGATCCAACGCTCTCTTTCAGGCGAAGTCGTCGTCTATTATAGCCGTGACGGCCAGCCAGGCGCGGACCTGGTTAACCCCCTGACCGGTGACGGTATTGCCCCCTATCAGCCATCGGCCTTTTTGCGCTGGGTACAGAACCTGCATCGATCATTTCTATTGGATGATGCAGGCCGAATGTTTGCAGGAGGCTTAGCGGCACTGATGGTGCTGATCTGCCTATCCGGAATGTTTATGCTGGCTCGGCGCATGGGAGGTTGGAAGACAACTTTACGGCCTATTGCAGGTTCCGGTAGCCCGCGGATTCACGCCGAGCTGGCCCGGTTCGCAGTGATTGGTTTGTTACTGTCAGCACTGACTGGCAGCTACATGTCGGCGGTACGGTTTGGCCTACTGCCGGAGGCCGCCACTGCGGAGCCATCATTTCCGGCGGAGGTTTCAGGCGGCACGCCGGTGCCGGTGAGCTCTCTGATCGCGCTAAAAAACGTGGACGCCAACGAGCTGCGTGAGCTGGTGTTCCCTTACCCGGATGACCCCAATGACGTCTATTCCCTGAGCACCACTCAGGGCTCCGGGTTCGTTGATCAATCAACCGGAGAGCTGTTGCAGTATCAACCACGCTCCGCTGGTAACCAGTTCCAGCACTGGATGATTCGTTTGCATACGGGTGAAGGCCTGTGGTGGTTAGGCCTGATTCTCGGGATGGCTGCACTGACCGTGCCGGCGCTATCTTTTACCGGACTACAGATCTGGTGGCAGAGGCGTTCATCATCCGTGCGTCTTGATGAAGGCGCCAGCATCGAAGCGGCGGATGTGGTTATTCTGGTGGGCTCGGAAGGCAATACCACCTGGGGTTTTGCGAAGGATCTCCAAGGCAAGCTCAATCAGGCCGGCAAGAAGGTACATTGCGCGCCAATGAATGACCTGGCAGAACACTACCCGCATGCCTCTGTGCTTTTTGTTCTGGCATCAACCTATGGTGACGGTAGCGCGCCCTCCTCCGCCAGTCAGTTCATGACTCGACTTGAACGCTTTCAGGCGGATGACGGATTGGAATTTGCGGTTCTGGGGTTTGGTGACCATCAGTTCCCAACATTCTGCCAGTATGCGCTGGATGTGGATGCTGCCCTCAGTAGCAAGGGCCTGCAGCAAATGCATCCCGTTACCCTGATCGATCGCCGTTCCGCACTGCAGTTTCAGGAATGGGGCGAGGTTATCAGCGAGTACATGGGCGTTTCACTGGCACTGACTCATAATCCTGCACCAGCCGCCACCTCAGAGTTCGAGCTTGTTGAACGTGTTGACTATGGCGTTGCGGTAAACGCGCCTACCAGCATATTGCGTTTCAAGCCGGTACAAAATCGCAGAAATGGTTGGCAGGTGGTTTCTTTCAGAAGCCGGTCGCATCTGCCGAGTTTCGAGGCAGGGGACTTGTTTTGCGTTGCGCCACCAGGAAATCAGGCCGCCCGGTTGTATTCGCTGGCGTCTTCGGCCTCGGATGGACAGTTGGAAATCTGCGTCCGTAAACAGACCAGTGGCCTTTGTTCAGGTTATCTGCACAGCCTCAAACCGGGAGATCGGATTACCGGGTTTATCCAGCAAAACCCCAGCTTTCGTCCAGCCGGAGGTGCAACGCCCATTATTCTCATTGGCGCCGGCGCGGGGATCGGCCCACTTGCCGGCTTTATCCGAAAGAATACGGATCGTAACCCCATGTACTTGTACTGGGGTGGACGCAATCCGCAATCGGATTTTCTCTATCAACCGGAACTTGGCTGTTATCTGGATGACCACCGCCTTACCGGGTTGAATACGGCGTTTTCACGATCGGCAGAAAAAACCTACGTTCAGGATGCCATCGTTGCTGATGAAACCGCGTTGCGGCAATTGATTGAAAAAGGCGCTCAGGTGCTGGTATGCGGGGGGCGGGACATGGCCTCTGGTGTTAGCCAGGTGTTTGACTCCATTCTCAAGCCATTGCACCTGGATGTAGATGAGCTAAGAACCGAGGGGCGTTACCTGGAAGATGTTTACTGACCGAGGACGATTTTGAGGGACTCCCTCAAGAAACCATCTGTGTGGGCTCTTGGAGTTTCGTTTCGAATTGCTGCATGCAAAAGTGCAAGAGCCCAGTAATTCTGAGCTCTTGCACTTTACGGAGACTCTAGCTTGAGAGCGGCTTGCGCCTCCATAAATAGAACAAGACCGGAATCACCAATAGCGCCAAAATGACCGCAGTGATCATGCCGCCCACCATCGGTGCGGCAATTCGACCCATCACCTCAGAACCTGTTCCAGTGCCTACCATTATCGGAACCAGACCACCGATGATGGCGGCTGCGGTCATCATCACTGGCCGGACTCGCATACCCGCGCCGTGAAGCACCGCATGACGGAGCGTTTCCCTTCTAGGCGTCAGGCCTTTCTGCTCACAGGTTTCAAGCATTGTCTGGTAGGACTGGTTGAGGTACACCAGCATGATCACACCAATCTCCACAGCGACACCGGCTAATGCAATGAAGCCAACACCCACCGCAACGGAGAAGTTATAACCCAACAGATACATTAGCCAAACGGCCCCGATCATTGCGAACGGAAGTGTGCCCATGATGATGCCGACTTCCGTAAAGTTTCTGAAGTTCAGAAACAGCAGGATAATGATAATCGCCAGCGTCAACGGGACCACGTAGGTCAGCTTTTCTTTAGCGCGGAGCATGTATTCATATTGACCCGACCAGGCGATGGAGTAACCCGCTGGCAGGTCTAATTCAGACTGCACGATCGCCATCGCCTGTTCAACGTAAGTGCCCACGTCTACATTCTTGATATCCACAAAGGTCCAGCCGTTAAGACGAGCGTTCTCACTTTTGATCGCCGGAGGCCCATCTTCAATCCGTATATCGGCAACATCAGCCAGCGCAATTCTCTGGCCTGAGGCCGTCACGATGGGTAGTTGTTCCAGTTTTTCGGGAGAATCCCGGTAGTCTTCCGGATAACGAAGGTTAATGGGGTAACGCTCAAGGCCTTCGATGGTTTTGGAGACATTGATTCCACCGATTGCTGTGGCAATCACTTGCTGTACGTCAGCGATATTCAGGCCATAACGGGCAGCGCGTTCACGATTGATATCCACCTTGATATATCGACCACCTGCTACTCGTTCTGAATAAACCGACGCCGTGCCGGGTACGTCTGCCAGAATTTCCTCCAGGCGCTTTCCGACACCCTGGATGGTTTTAAGATCCGGGCCCGCTATTTTAATGCCTACCGGCGTTTTTATACCCGTTGCCAGCATGTCGATACGGGTGATGATCGGCATTACCCAGGCATTGGTTACACCAGGAAAGCGAATCAGTGTGTTGAGTTCCTGTTTAAGCTTGTCTGTGGTCATGCCCTCGCGCCACTGATCGCGGGGTTTGAGTTGAATGAAGGTTTCAATCATCGTCAAAGGTGCAGGATCGGTTGCGGTATCCGCGCGCCCTACTTTGCCGAACACAGTTTTCACTTCCGGCACCGTCGCAATCAATTTGTCCGTCTGCTGAAGTAACTGACGGGCTTTGCCGATTGAGATTCCGGGATAGGTCGTTGGCATGTACATCAAGTCCCCTTCGTCCAGCGGGGGTATGAATTCACTACCGATTTTTGTTGCGGGCCATAGGCCGACAGCCAATACCAGTATTGCACCCAGCACAGTCGACATGGGAAACCTGAGCACAAGCTTCAACACCGGCATATAGGCACCGACCAACACCCGGTTTATGGGGTTCTTATGCTCGGGTAGCACTTTGCCCCGGATAAAGTAGCCCATCAGTACCGGAACCAGCGTCACAGCAAGGGCCGCACTGGCAGCCATAGCGTAGGTTTTGGTGAACGCCAGTGGCGCAAACATTCGCCCTTCCTGCGCCTCAAGCGCAAACACCGGCACAAAACTAACCGTAATGATCAACAGCGAGAAAAACAGCGCCGGGCCGACTTCAGAGGCGGACCTGGCGACAATTTCCCATCGATTCTCAGGCGTGAGTGGCGTTCGTTCCATATGCTTGTGCATGTTTTCTATCATAACGATGGCCCCGTCGATCATGGCGCCAATAGCAATGGCGATGCCGCCGAGAGACATAATGTTGGCGTTGATGCCTTGCCAGTACATGACGGTAAACGCCGTCAGAATGCCCACAGGCAAGCTGATGATCGCCACCAACGAAGAGCGGACGTGAAACAGAAAAACCATACACACCAGGCCGACGACCAAAAACTCTTCCAGTAGCTTAAAAAAGAGATTGTTGACGGCTCGCTCAATCAGGCCAGAGCGGTCGTAAACCGTGACCACTTCAACGCCATCGGGCAGGCTTGATTGCAGTTCACCCAGCTTGGCCTTAACACCATTGATGGTTTCCTGAGCGTTTTCGCCAAAGCGCATAACCACGATGCCACCAACGGCCTCCCCTTCCCCGTTAAGTTCGGCAATACCGCGCCTCATCTGTGGCCCGACTTCTACACTGGCCACATCTTTGAGCAGAACCGGTGTGCCGTTCACATCGAGACCCAGTGGAATCACCATCAGGTCTTCCCGGGACTCAATGTAGCCGGAGGTACGAACCATGTATTCCGCTTCGGCCATTTCGATGACCGAAGCTCCGACTTCCTGATTACCCTGCTGAATCGCTGTTTGGATAAGAGACAGCGGGATTCCCAAGGCTCGGAGCTTCTCCGGGCTGACCTTGACTTGATATTGCTTCACCATGCCGCCGAGCGCCGCCACCTCTGATACACCGGGCACGGTTTGTAATTCGTATTTCAGAAACCAGTCCTGGAGACTGCGCAACTGACTCAGGTCATTCTGCCCTGTGCGATCAACCAGCGCATAGAGATAAACCCAGCCAACGCCGGTGGCATCCGGCCCCAACTGAGGCCTCGCTGAATCAGGCAGGTTTGGTGCCACCTGCGACAGGTACTCCAGAACTCTGGAGCGAGCCCAATACATATCGGTATCTTCATCGAAAATCACGTAAACGTAGGAGTCCCCAAAAAACGAATAGCCACGCACGGTTTCCGCACCGGGAACCGACAGCATGGCCGTCGTCAAAGGATAGGTGACCTGGTCTTCTACTACTTGCGGTGCTTGTCCCGGGAAGCTGGTTTTAATGATAACTTGCACATCGGACAGATCCGGAAGCGCATCGACCGGGGTTTTACTGAGTGAGTACAGGCCCAGCCCTGTTATTAATAAGCTCGCCAGCAACACTAGAAAACGGTTTCGAATGGACCAATAAATAATAGACGTAATCATCAGTTGACCCCCTCATGATCCATTTCTCCACGGTCCATTTTTGCGTGATCCATCGAACCAGAGGGCATGTCCGACATGCGTTGAAAATCCGAGGTTTTGCTGGATTCGGAATCAATCAAGAACTGGGCGGATGTAACCACCGTATCGCCCGACACGACACCGCCGAGGATTTCGGCGTACTGGTCACCCATCCGTCCAACATCCACATTAACGGATTTGAATGCCCCGCCATCCAATGCCAGCACCAGTCGATCGCTCTGACCCGTTCGAATAATCGATTCGCGAGGCACCAGCAGTTGCCGGCTTGCCCTTGCCCCCTGAATGTTTAACTCTACAAACATGCCCGGCAGCAAGGTGCCATCGGCGTTGTCAAAACGCATTCTCACCCGGGCCGTACGGGTCTTGGGATTCACTTCCGGGTACACATAATCCACCTCGCCAGTCCATTGGCGCCCGGGCAAGTAGTCCAGCGTCATAACCACGCGATTTTTGGATGCCACGGTAGACAACTGACGTTCAAATACTTCGCCAATAACCCACACCTCCTCCAGTGCTGCAATGGAGAGGACTCGATCCCCGGGTTTGATAAACATGCCCTCACGAACATTGAGGTTGTCGATAACACCAGAGGTAGGCGCATACACCGTCAACGTGCGCCGTGTTTCACGCGTTTTTGTTAGCTGTCGTACTACGTTTTCAGGCACATTGAGAGCCGCGAGTCGCTCCTTGGCGGCATTGATCAAGCGCTCATTACCCCGGTTTAAAGCCAGGACTAACTCATCCTGGGCGTTAACCAATGTGGGTGAGTAGAGTGTATACAGTGGCTTGCCCTTCTCGACCGCTTCGCCCTCTGCCTTTACATAGAGCTTTTCAATCCAACCCTCAACCCGAGGATGGACATGAGCCATATCGTCTTCGCTGTATTGAACGTACCCCACCGTCGTTATGTCATTCGGCAGCCGCCCCTGGGTGACCAGGCCAGTCCTCACACCCAGG
>Ga0075530_1000189_pt1 | contig 27941 bp, 25 predicted proteins | sample NGEPerD_2_FD_75101 | JGI IMG/M metagenome (GOLD analysis project Ga0075530, IMG submission 75101) | Arctic peat soil microbial communities from the Barrow Environmental Observatory site, Barrow, Alaska, USA - NGEE PermafrostL1-D | ecosystem: Environmental > Terrestrial > Soil > Wetlands > Peat ... | reverse complement strand
CACGGAGATGACGGTCTGGTCGCCGGAGGAGGCGAAGCAGTTTCTCGCCTACGTGGGCGGCGATCGCCTCGCCGCGATGTGGCGACTGTTCCTGGCGACCGGGATGCGCCGAGGCGAGGTCGCCGGCCTGCGTTGGATCGACGTCGACCTCGACGCCGGTCGGGTCGCGGTGCGCCACACCCGGGTGCTGGTGTACGACCAGGCGATCATCTCGGAGCCGAAGACGCGCCGTTCTCGGCGAGTCGTGTCGCTCGATGAGGGGACGGTGCACGCGTTGAGACTGCATCGTCAACGGCAGGACGCCGAGCGCGACCATGCGGGCGAGGTCTGGATCGCGTCCGGGTACGTGTTCGTCAAAGAAGACGGTGAACCGATCGACCCGGATCGCATCAGCCATGTGTTTCGGCTGACGGCGGACGCCGCCGGTGTTCCACGGATCCGTCTGCACGATCTGCGCCATACCGCGGCGGCGCTCGCGCTTGCGACGGGGATGCATCCGAAGGTGATGTCTGATCGTCTCGGTCATTCGTCGATCGCGATCACCCTCGACGTGTATGGCCACCTCGTCCCGGGCCTGCAAGAAGACGCCGCCGAGGCCGTCGGTGCCCTCCTCGACCCTTGATGCGGGTCTGCACCGCGCGTCTGGATCGCGCGCAGTGACGTTGTCAGAGGTCTGCACCGCGGGTCTGGACCGCGCGTCTTCTTGGTGCTCGCGCGTCGCGTTTGGTCCGTCGAGGACGCATAGGTGATGTACCAACCGCGAACGAAGGAACGTCATTGCCGACGAAGATCACCTACACGGTCACCGAAGCCGCCGAGTTGCTCGGCATCTCGCGATCGAGCGCGTACGAGTGCGTCCGTCGCGGGGAGATCCCGTCGCTCACACTCGGCCGGCGTGTCGTCATCCCGCGCCGGGCGTTCGAAGCGCTGCTCGACCAGGCGCATTTTCCGGAGACTCGAGACGGGCGGAACACGTAGTGGCCTCCACGGCCGTGTCCCCGCCGCTCGGGGCGGATCGCACGGTCGATAGCCACGACGGTCTGGAGCGGTGTCGTGGCGCCACTGTGGCCGCCGTCCCAGCCGCGGGAACCGGTCGCGGTCCAGCGCTGGATCATGACTGCGAAACTAATAGTCGATGCCGATGGTCATACCGGCGCAACTTCACGGCGGCGATCGCCCTTCGATCCGCGACGCGCGACCATCGATTCGAATCCGTTCCTGTCATTGTCGCAAAGATCAACGCGACGGCTTCTTCGTTTCGCGCGACTGTGCGTCCAACTCGCGCGCTTCCCGAGCGTTTCAGGATCGACACAGACTTGCCGGTTCCGCTTCGCGTAACCGGCCGAAACGCGCCGCGCAACGTGTGTAACGCGGGATGGGGCGACTGACGTGGGCGAGAACCGATGGGCGACGCGTGTCGCGCGTGATCTCATCGTCACCGCGCGCGTGCCGGGCGAGAACGACGGTGTCGTTGTTCGCCGGCTGATCGGTGAGACGGTCGACGTCCTGACCGAGCTCGAAGACCGGGCAGAGCAGGAGCGCCTCGAGCTCGAGGAGCTCGTGGAGCTGGTCATGGCGAGGCTGGAGCATGAGGGCGAGATCGCTCGCCAGCAAATCGCTGCCGCCGAGGCCATGCTCGCGGCTGAGAAGGTCAGGCGCCGCCTTGAACGACGGGCAAGGAACGCCGAGACGCGAGCCCGCCGAGTGATGCAGGAGGCCGGACGTGAAGGGATGATCTCCCGGCACGTGCTCGTCGACCTGGGTGCCTGGCAACTGCTGGGCCGTGAGGCTCGGCGCCAGCGGACGACGCTTATGAGCCTGGCCGGGCAGGTGCTCGCGGTCGAGGTTGCTGCGATCGAGGCAGGCGGCGTGGTGGGGTCGCCGTCAACCCGTAGGCGAAGAAGCCCAGGGGAAGGAGAGCCTCGGCCGACCGACCGCGTTGTCCGGCTTCTCCTCGCTCCCGGTGCGTGGGACGCGATCGTCGGCGCCGCGGGGACCGCTGACACGAGCGCTGGCCGATATGCGGGCGAGGCCCTGGAGTTGGCCGCGCACGCGAACGGGTGGCGAGCTGCTGGGCCTCTCGCCGTTCGATGAGTGTCCACCGACAGTCATACTCAGTGTCCGCGGAGCCGTTGGTCAGGCTGTCGTAGTGTCATCGCACCATGGCGGATGAGCTCGATGGTCTCCTGGCGCGGGTGGATGACCCGGCTCTGCGGGCCGACCTGCGCGCCCACATCGACCGCATCCGGGCGAAGCGCACCTTCGGGCTTGTCTTCGAGTCGCACCTTCCCGAGCGGGTCCGTCTGCCCGAGCACCCAATCCGCGCCGGAGCCAAGGTCGTTCTCCGCGAGGACAGCAACAGCGCCACGTACCAGGTGCTCCGCGTCCGCAAGAGGAAGGCGTCCATCCGCAAGGTCCGGCACCCCGACGGGTCGAGGCTTTCGACCGACGAGGAAGCCGAGGCCGTCGACGAGGACTACGGCGTCGACACGCTGGTGGTGACCGCTGACTTCGGTGAGCCGATCTATCCCGGCCTGCGCCGGCTCGGATCGGTCGACCGCGGAGGCGAGAAGCCGGCTCACGTGGTCATCAAAGGCGAGAACCACCACGTCCTCGAGGCGCTCCAGTTCACCCACACTGGCAAGGTCGACTGCATCTACATCGATCCGCCGTACAACACCGGCGCCCGCGACTGGAAGTACGACAACAACTACGTCGACGACACCGACGCCTACCGCCACAGCAAGTGGCTGGCTTTCATGGAACGCCGCTTGCGGCTGGCAAAGGAACTGCTCAACCCCGAAGAGTCCGTCCTGATCGTCACGATCGACGAGAAGGAGGTCCATCGGCTCGGGCTTCTCATTGAGCAAACGTTTCCGGATGCCTACGTTGAGATGGCCACGACGGTCATCAGCGCCAAGGGCGCGTACCGCCGCGGGCACTTCTCGCGAGTTGAGGAGCACATCTTCTTCGTGAGCATCGGCGCGGCGGTGATTCAACCGTGGCTGAGCAACATGCTGCCGTCGTACACCGAGGAGCCCGCTGAAGAAGAGGAAGAGACCGACGAGGCAGTCGCCGACAGGATCGACGAGTTCGAGCGGACACCGATCGAGTGGCTCGGGCTGCGACGACGCGAACCGTCCAGCGTTCGTGGCGCTCGGCCAAACCAGTTCTACGCCGTATTCGTCAGCGAGAGCGACGGCACTCTTCATTCGATCGGCGAGCCGATCGAAGACGATGTTGTTCGGCAATCGATCGAAGTGTCTCCTGGAACTGTCGCGCTCTGGCCCTTGAAGCCCGACGGGACAGAGATGCTGTGGGGGCTGACGCCTGACGTGCTGCGACGCAACTGGGAGAAGGGGTACGCGCGAGTCAACTGGAACTCGGCCAAGCAGAAAGGAACCGTCCAGTACCTGCCAGGCGGAACGATCACTCGGATTGAATCGGGTGCCATCACTGTGACGGGGCATGGGCCTGATGGGTCGGTTGAAGGGTACGAGACGCCCGAGATCACTCCGGGGGTGACACCGAAGCGCGTGTGGCATTTGCCCTCCCACAACGCAGAGACGGGTGGAACCAATGTCCTTTCGGCCCTCGTGCCCGGACGACGCTTTCCGTACCCAAAGTCCCTGTACGCAGTGGAGGACACTCTCCGCTTCGCGGTGCGGGACAAGCCCGGCGCTCTCGTTCTTGACTTCTTCGGAGGATCGGGCACCACGGCTCACGCCGTCGCTCGCCTGAACCGGCAGGACGGCGGTCGGCGACAGTCCATCGTCGTGACGAATAACGAGGTATCGGCGAAAGAGGCGGTGCGGATGACAGCCGCTGGGCTGAGAACTGGCGATGCGGAGTGGGAGGCGCTCGGCATCTTTGAGTTGATCACTCGCCCACGAATCGAAGCTGCCATCACGGGCGTCACTTACCGCGGCGCGCCGGTACGGCGGAAGAAATACAGCTTCGGCGACCCGTTCCCGATGGCGGAGGGGTTCGAGGAGAACGTCGAGTTCGTCGAGCTCACTTACCTCGACCCGGATGAAGTCGAGCTCGACCTCGCCTTCGCGTCGATCGCACCGTTGCTCTGGCTTCGGGCCGGGGCCACGGGACCAGTCCTCGACCAGTGCTTCGACTCTGCGGGGCGTCGCAAGCCCTACGCCTGGACTGCGCAGTACGGGGTGCTGTTCAACCCGGACAGGTGGCGGGGGTTCGTCAAGAAGCTCCCTGAGACGGCCACGACCGCGTTCGTCGTCACCGATTCCCAGGCCACGTTCGCTGGCGTCGCCGCGGAGCTCCCCGACCACCTCGATGTGGTGCGGCTCTACGAGAACTACTTGACGACGTTCCGGATCAATGAAGGCAACCTCTGATGCGGTACGAGCTGATGGACTACCAGCGCTCGGCGGCCATCGACGTGCTGAACCGCCTGCGGCGGGCGAGGGTGGACTGGGCCAACGGCGACCGCTCGTCGTTCGCCCTGTCGGCCATAACCGGTTCGGGCAAGACGGTGATTGCCACCGCGGCGGTCGAGGCGACAGTGTTCGGGTCGGCCGACTTCGGTGTCGACCCTGATCCGCAGGCGACGTTCCTGTGGATCACCGACGACCCGGCGTTGAACCGCCAGACCCGCAACCGCATGCTGGACGCCTCGGACCTGCTCGCGCCGAAGACGCTCGTCGAGATCGACGACGGATACCTCAACACCGAGCTGGCGCCGAACCGCGTCTACTTCCTCAACATCCAGAAGCTGTCGAAGTCGAGCCGGCTCGTGCAGTCGGCCACCAACCTCCGGCAGGTCTCGTTCTGGGACGTGCTCACCAACACGATCACGGGCGGCAAGACGACGCTGTACCTGATCCTGGACGAGGCTCACCGGGGTATGAAACGGACCGCCGATCGCAAGACGATCGTGCAACGACTCATCCACGGCGAACCGGGCTCGAACCCGCCGGTCCCGACGGTGTGGGGGATCTCCGCGACCATCGAGCGGTTCACCAAGGCGATGGGCGAGACCCCGGACCGCACGGGCTACCCGCATGTCGTCGTCGACATCGACAAGGTGCGGGCCTCGGGCCTGGTGAAGGACGAGATCGGGCTCGAGCAGCCGGACGAGAAGGGCACGTTCTCCACCACATTGCTGCGTGACGCGGTCAAGGCCACGCGGACGTTCGAGGAGCGGTGGACCACCTACTCGGCGGCCGAGGGCGAACCCGAGGTGCTCCCCGCCCTGGTGGTGCAGGTACCCGACAAGGCCAACGAGGCCAAGCTCGGTGAGATGGTGTCGGTCATCGAGTCCGAGTGGCCCGACCTGAAGCCCGATGCCATCGCCCACGTCTTCGGCGAGCACGAACCGATCGTGCTCGGCTCGCGAACGATCAACTGGGTGCCCGCCGAGTCGATCCAGAGCGACGCAGACATCCGGGTCGTCCTCGCCAAGGAAGCCATCTCCACCGGTTGGGACTGCCCTCGTGCCGAGGTGCTCTACTCCGAACGCCCTGCGAGCGACGCCACCCACATCGCTCAGGTGATCGGTCGCATGGTGCGCCAACCCCTCGCCCACCGGATCGCCACCGACGACGTCTTGAACGCGGTGTCGTGCTACTTGCCGCTCTTCGACTCCAAGAAGCTCGCCGCGATCAAGGACGAGTTGGAAGGCAAGGGCGGCGACGACGGCCAGCACGAGGTCGGTCCTCAGGTGGTGCGGGCGCCGGCTGTGTTCGAGCGCAACACGACGCTTGGCGTCGAGGTGTTCGACTTCGTCGAGACCCTGCCGAGCATCCCCACGCCCGACGCGTCGGCGAGTCCGCTGCGACGGGCCAAGAACCTGGTGCGGCTCCTGGCCGACGACGGCGCGGGACCCGCGCTGGTGGCGGACGCCGACGCACTGCTCACCAGGCGGCTCAACGCGCGACTCGACGGTCTCGCCGCCGAGTACGCCGACGCGGTGGCCGACGGCGTCGAGGATCTCCGCACCGCGGTGGTGCGCCGGGAGGGTGTCGACCCCGCCGGTCAACCCGGCGAGGTCACCTCGCGAACGATTGAGACCCACGTCAAGGACATCGATCGCGACACCCGAAAGATCATCAACTCGGTGCGAGAAGGCGTCGGCAAGAGCTACTACGCCCACCGCGCCACTGCCGACCCGGACGAGAGTCGCATCGACCTCCGCGTCGAGGTCGCCGCCCTGCTCCGCATCGACGGCGTCATCGCTAGCGTCGAGGCGGCGGCCACTAAATTCGTGCAGGATCATCTGGCCAAGTTCGCGGTGGAGGTCAAGAACACCACCGGTGCCACGCGGGATGCCTACCGCAAGGTGCAGGAGCAGACCGCGGCCCCCGAGGTCGTCACCATCGAGCTGCGGGCGAACGAGAAGACCGCCACGAAGAACGGCAAGGACGGTGACCTACCCGCCTTCGAAGGCCACCTCTATGCCGATGCCGACGGCCGGTACCCGGCGGACCTCAACGACTGGGAGACCCAGGTCATCACCAGCGAGATCGGCAGGTCCTCGTTTGTCGCCTGGTACCGCAACCCGTCACGGGCGATGCCCAACGCGCTCCGGATCGCGTACGTCGATGACGCCGGGTCGTGGGCCAGCCTCCAGGTCGACTTCCTGATCGTGTCGCGTCGCGATGACGGGTCTTTGGCCGCCTCGATCGTCGACCCGCACGGCGACCATCTCGCCGACGCCAAGGGAAAGCTCCGCGCGCTCACTGACTTTGCCGAGACTCACGGCGACCGCTTCATCCGCATCGTCTCGATCGCAAAGGGCAGCGACGGCTCCCTGCGAGTCCTCGACCTCCTCGAGCCCCACGTTCGTCGGACCGTGCGCGATTTTGACGGCGCCAAGGTTTCCGCCCTGTACGACTCCGCCGCGGCCGCGCCCTACCTCTGACCGCGCGTGTACACAGTTTACGCCACCAAGAAACTGCGGGACCTGGTCAAGGCGCCGCTGCAAGAGCCGGTCGAGAGCCCGTCCACCGCGCTCGGGGATTGGTATGCCACGGCGCTGTTCTGGAAGCCTCGCGTGGCGCTGTTCGTGAACGAGGCGACGCTCTTGCCGGTGCTCGTGCCGCTGGCGCCAGCCAAGACGCTGGTTGACCGGTTCCCCGCTCACCTCGAGGCCGTGCTGAACGCGCTCGGGATCGATCCGCGGTTCGTGGCCTCCGAGGTGGCCGTCACCGGCGATGCCCGTTGGTCCAAGACAGCGAACCGCAGCGTGGTGGGGATCATGAACGAGTTCAGCTTCCTCGCGAAGATGGACCGCGCCGACGAGCGCGGCGAGGAGTTGGTGCCGCTGGCCGTTCGCCTGGCCGGTACCCCGTGCAGCCCGCTCTACAAGCGCCACACTTTCCCTGACCGGGAACTGCAAGCCCTGGTTGCCAGTCACCTGCCCGGGTAGCGCTCAGCAGATGTCGCCGCCGTTTTCGCCGAGTGCTAACGCCGCTCGCCTCGGCCGGGTTCGAGCCGCCACTTGTTGGCGCGGCTCTTACGACGCGACCCCGTTGTCGTGACTTCGCCGTCGGCCTCCATCCTCCTCAACCACTTCAGGACACCTTCCTTGGTCATCCCGAGGCTGGCGGCCAGCTCCCTCGAACTCCGGGGTCCGCCGACGAGGAGTCTCAGGAGATCAGGACGCCGGTCTCGGCGCGGCGAGGCCGTGCCCTCGTTGCCAAATGGAAGCGGCGTCTGGCCGTCGTCGCGATTGGCTCCCGCGAGATGCCAGCGTGCCCACCGTCGGTCGCGACTCTTCTCGAGGAGGCCGAGGCCGGCCATTCCGGTCAAGTCGCGGGTTGCGGTGAGGGCATCGCACCCGGTGAGGGTGCGGTACTGCTGGTTCGTGATCGGCGAATGGCGGCGCGCGAACGCCAAGCCGAGCCGCTGACGGTCATGAAGTCCGGTGGTGTCGACGTTTGCGAGCCATGCCAGCGCTTCCTCGTCGAGGAGGCCGTGGTTGCGAATCAGAACTCGGAACTCGCGCACGGTATCCACGAGAAGCGGCGGCTCGATCCCCGCGTTTCGTAAGGCTGCCGCTGCGACGAGAAGGCCGGTCCCACGGTTCTCGCAAACCGTGCGCCCGGTGTCCGGCACCTCGACGTCTTCGAGCAGCTTCGCGAGCACGGCGTTGCGAGAGGACGAAACCGACTCGGCCAGGAGGTCCTCGCGTGCGACCGGCCCATACAGGCCGCCGGGGCTGCTCACCTCGAGGCGATCGGGATAGAGCTCGACCCGAACTTGCGCGCCCCGCGCGAGGGGGTGGTAATCGCGGTGCATCAGCGCGTTGGCGATCACCTCTCGCACCGCCTCCTCCGGGTACTCCCATGTGTCTTCTCGGCCGAGCCCAACCACGACCGAGCGACGCTTCATGTTCCGGCGCATTGCGGCGAGGGCGCCGGCAACCATCGCCGGAATCGGCCCGTCGATTGACTGGTTGTCGGTGAACCTCGTCCCGTCCTGGAGTGGCTCGCCCGTCGTGGTCGGGTAGGCCACGAATGTGATGTCGAGCTGTGGGAAGTGCTGCTGCGGGTAGCGCCCGAGCGCGAGCAGGCCGCCGAGGGTGATCGCGGGTCCCTTGTCGGTGGCGATGACCACCCCCATCATTCGAAGGATGTCGTCGTCGGTGGCTGTCGCGAACACGGGGCCACGGGTATCGCGGAGACGCCGGAGCAGCCGCGACAGGAGGCCGGGGTCAAGGTCTGCCAGGGTCGCCTCCGGTACCGGCATGGTGTCGTCCTGCGGCTGGCCCTGCGAAGACCTGAGGACGTGGACCTCGTAGGTCGTGAGCGCGCGGTCGCCGTCGTGGGTTCGCAGGAACGAGCCCCGCTCGATCCCCCGTGCCTTCACGAAGCACGGCTTTCGCTCGATGGGCAGGGGATCGATCACGGCGATAACGACTGGGTGCTCGTCTATGGCGACGACGTCGATTTCCGGCCGGATGGGCGGCTCCATCTGGTCCGCGCAAGCCGAGGCCAGGTCCGCTGCCAACTTCGAAGCATCGACCTCGACGGGGCGGAACCCGTCCACTTCGTCGAGCCCGAGGATCAGGAGACCGCCCTCTGCGTTAGCAAAGGCGGACACCGTCTCGACGGCACTCCGCGGAAGACCCCCTGCCGCGGCCTTGGCTTCAACGTCCTGGAGGTCGGTGCTGGCCCGTCGCAGACGGTCCAGCGCAGCCTCGAATGGCTCCTGGAGGCTCCCCATCAGGCCACCCTTCTCACAACCATGAGTTGACTGTACACGCCAAGTTGTCTGACAGGTTGTCTGACGGCGTTGTCTGACGGAGTTGTCTGACTAGCGACCGTCTCGCCCGAGCGGTTGAACACCCGCCTCTCGCGGGTCGCGTATCCGACGATGCGGACGGGCCGCTGAACTCGATGGTTGAACCCGTTCGATCCATGTCGCCGACGTGGTCCTCACGAGGATCGACCTCGCGTAACTGTCCCACCTCATCGCTACGGTAAAGAGACTCGACCTCGAGGAGCTCGCCGATGCCCAAGACGCCGGTCTTCGTCAGTTTCGACTATGACCACGACAACGACTGCAAGAACTTGCTCATCGGTCAGGCCAAGAACGAGGACTCTCCGTTTGAGATCGAGGATTGGTCGATCAAGGAGGCATCGAGTGATTGGAAGAGCAAGGCGCGGACTCGGATCAAGCGCGTTGACCAGGTCATCGTGATCTGCGGCGAATACACCGATTCAGCAACGGGAGTCAACGCGGAGATCGAGATCGCGCGCGACGAGAGCAAGCCCTACTTCCTCCTCAACGGGCGCCCGAACGGGTCGTACGCGAAGCCGACCGCGTCCCTGACCACCGACAAGGTCTACAAGTGGAACTGGGAGTACTTGAAGAAGCTCATCGCCGGTGGTCGTTGACGGATCCGAGGCGATGCCCTCGGAAGATCGCTCAACTGAACTTGAGTTGTACAAGCTTGCGGTCGAGATGGCTGATCGGACGTCAGCCCGACGCGCAGGCTCCAACACGTTCTTCGTCAGCCTGAACGCGGCTCTCGCCGCCGTCATCGCGATCTTGAGTTCTGCCCGGAAGCCCCCTCCGCACAGGGCACTCCCGACCTTCGACGCGTTCGGACTGATTGTTGCGGCGGTGGCTGGCGTGGTTCTCTCTCTGACTTGGTGGGCATTGCTGCGCTACTACCGCCGTCTGAACCGGGCGAAGTTCCAAGTGATCAACGAGATGGAACGGCGATTCCCCGTTCAGCCGTACACCGCCGAGTGGTCGTTCCTTCATTCCGGTGAGACGGGCGCGGATCCGAAGGTTGAATCTGGACTTCCTGCCTGGTGGCGGCGGCAGCGCCACCGGGAGGCCAGCGCGGTGGAGCAGGTGGTTCCATTCGTGTTTGCCGCGATCTACGTTCTCCTCATGATCCGTGTCGTCTGGTTCCGTTGAACTTCATCGAAACACTTGCGTCGGAGATTCGCGCCGAGCTTCCCATCGAAGTGCTCCCAGATGACGATACCGATCAACTTTTCCTGTTCTACGCCGTCTTGCTCCTTGCCAAGGAGACAAGCGTGACTCCTGAGGACGTTCACAACGCGTGGGCTGCTTGGATGAGCGGCCGCGACGAGGGGCACCCGTCGGTGGTCCCGTTCTCAGAGCTGGACGAAGCCACCAAGGCCGAAGATCTGCCCTTCGTTGATGCGATTCGCCGCGTCGCCGAACGACGCCCGGAGGACACGCGCTAACCAGCTGCTAACCAACTTCGGCGGACCAGCACGGATCGGGACGAGCGAGTCGGACGTCCCGCGGCACGTTGCCGCTGGTAGCGTCGATCCCGACAACACAGCCGAGGACCGGGTCGCGCGGCCCGGACCACCGAGGCGGCATTACGGATCAGAAGGTTGGGGGTTCGAATCCCTCCGAGCGCACTGAACATCTCCGCGGCTCAGGCTCGGTTTCCGTCCGCCCCGGCCGCTCGAGCGGGCCTCGTTGCCCGCATAGCCCGGAGTAACTGTTCAGGTCCCGCCGGGTAGCCAGGCGTGACCTTCGAAGAGTAGGCGTAGCCCGCCGAGGATGTCGCGTTGGTTCTTGCGGAGGGTCGATACGTAGCTGCGGATGGCGCAGAAGTCGCGGGCACCGTCGAGGGTGCGCCACGATCCGGAGATCTTCTGTTGGAGCTTGACCATCCTGATGTCGCGCTCAGCTTGGTTGTTGTCGAAGCTCGCCCGGAAGTCGTTGCAGAACCGCAGGACGTCGGCGCGCTGGGCATCGAGGCGCCTCAACGGGTTGTGGGCCTTCTTCTCGTAGCCGTGCCGTTTGCCGGACTCGGGTTCGGGGTTCGCGGCGATGCCCTTGGCGATGAGTTTGCCGTAGCGGACGCGGATCGAGTGCAGTGTCGTGTCGTCGAGGCGGTCTCGCCCCGCGCGCTGCGCGGCTTCGACGGCGGTCTTCGCCTCGATGAGCAACGCGGCCAGGTCGTTGGCCCAGCCCTGGTCCCAGACCACGCCGATCGCTTGGAGCTCGCGGAGGTGATGGGCGTTGCACAAGGAGTGGACCACATCGTAGGAGCGGTAGGGCCGCCATCCGTCGTGGATCGCGATGCCGGTCATCTCGCCGATGACACCCAGGTCGTCCATCCCCAGCGTGCCGCGCCGGGCGTGGCAGTCGAGCAGGGTGAGCAGTGCCGTCGACGCCGAGTGGACCCAATGCAGCCGCCCGGCGGCTCGCCCGCCGGTCTCGTCGAAGTGCACAGCGTCCGCCGCACGCAACAACACCTTCACGTCCTCCAGGAACGGGCCGGTGGCGTCGGCCGCCTCGGCGACCATCTGGGCGAGCGCCCCGACCGAGACCTCTTGTCCGAGCACGTCGCGAAACAGTTGCGCCATCCGATCGAACGGCAGGTGTTGATGCACCGCCAGGTACACCGCCAGGGCCCGCACCCCCGGGCCGTAACAAGCCGGGGCGGTCGCCGCCGGAGGGAACACGGCCTTGGTCTCGCATCCGCACGCACAGCGACGACGCTCGACGACGTGCTCGGTGACGTGCAGGGCGATCTCGGGCAGGTCGAACACCTGGCGGCGCTCGGTGCCCACGACCTCCGCGTCGGCCAGATCGGCCCCACACGATGCGCACGCGGCCGGTGCATGGCCCAGGACCTCATCAGGTTCGGCGACCCGGGCCAGATGCTTGCCCTCGGTTCCGGGTTGCTTTCCTGGTTTGCGCTTCGCGGCGCGCCGCTCGGCACGCGACGGTGCCGGCGGCTTCGAGAACCCTTCCGCCGAGGGAGGCATCGACGAGTTGCGCGGATTGCGGCCGAGCCGCTCTTCGAGGTCGGCGATCCGAGCCTCGAGCTCAGCGTTGCGCTGCGTCAACGCGTCGACGTGCGCTTCGAGCTGCGCGATCCGCCGGTCCCGCTCGTCGACCACACCCCATGGTCTACCCGACCGCGCGCGCACAGTGGTGGACCCACGCGCGGACCGCGCGATTCACACCTGAATAGTTACAGCCCGGAAGAGAAGCTGCCGTCGGCAATCGGTTCGCCGGACGTGGGCCAAAGGCCTCATGGCGGGGTGGCGGACTGCCGATGAAGCCCGTATGGGGGACATGACGGGCCTGCCGCGCCCGATGGCGCCGGTGGCCGAGTTGCAGCACCCGACGGAGCGTCGCGCGGTCGTGCGTGCCGCCTTGCTCACCCCGTTACAGCTCATTCCGCTCGCGCTGATCCCGATCTATGCGTTCGGCCGGAGCCACGGCTGGGTCGCCGATCTCCCCCTGTGGGTCCTCGTCGGCAGCGTGTTCGTGGCTCAGCTGGGCTCGAATGTCGCCTACGCACTCTGGCCATCAGGGTGTCGCACCTGGCAGATGGTGCTGCGAGTCGGGGTCATGGTCGGCGGTGTCGCTCTGGCGATCTACGCCATTGGCTGGGGGCCCGTGTTCACGCTCGGCTACGTGTTCGCCGCCGCCGAGAACATCCGGGTCGACGGCTCGCGGGTTGCCCGGCCCGCGATCGCCTGGATGGTCTGCGCGACCGTGCTCGGACAACTGGCCATCGGCTTCGGTTGGGTCCCGTCGCTCGTCCCGCAGCCGCAGGTCCATGGGGTGGCGGTCCTGGCCGTGTTGGGCTCCGGGATCGTCATCACGCTGCTTCAGTGGAGCACCGCCGACAAGGAACGCTTGGAGCGGGACCTCACCCATCTGTCACTGCACGATGCGCTGACGGGGCTCCCGAACCGGATGCTGCTTCTCGATCGGCTCGAGCAGGCCCTGGCCCGCGCCCGACGGAGTGGGCTTCGCGTCGGCGTCCTGTTCTTGGACCTCGACCGGTTCAAGAACGTCAACGACAGCCGCGGACACGATGTCGGCGATGCGCTTCTCATCGAGGTCGCACGGCGCTTGAAGAAGGCGGTGCGATCTGGCGACACCGTCGCCCGCTTCGGCGGTGACGAGTTCACGGTTCTGTGCGAGGACCTGGCCCCTGCCGACGCCGAGGTGTGGGCGCGTGAGTGCGCGCAGCGTCTGGGTGAAGCGATCGCGCGTCCTTTCGTCGCGGGCGGAACCGAGGTCGTCCTCGGGGCGAGCGTCGGCATCGCGATGGGCAGCGGCGACGGCCGCCCCGAAGATCTTCTGCGCGATGCCGACGCGGCGATGTACCACGCCAAGGCCTCGGGTCCGGGTCGTATCGCCTTCTTCGACGACCGGTTGCGGGAGCGCGTTCTCGACCGCGACGCCACCGAGCACGCACTGCGAAGTGCCATCGGGCGGGGCGAGCTGCGTCTCTTCTTCCAGCCGATCGTGAACCTCCGAGACGGCCGGTGCGTCGGCGCCGAAGCCCTGGTCCGCTGGCAGCACCCGACGCGCGGCATCGTCGAGCCCGAGGACTTCATCGAGCTCGCCGAGGACAGCGGCCTGATCGTGCCACTCGGCAGGTGGGTGTTCGACGAGGCGGTTCGCGCCGCAACCCGGTGGGCGCCCGATGCCCCCGACGGATTTGTCGTTGCGGTGAACGTGTCGCCCCGCCAGCTCGAACAAGACGATCTTGCCGTGCAGCTCGAGCATCTGTTCGAGCTGCACGCGATCGACCCGCAGATGCTGTGCCTCGAGATCACCGAGAGCGCGCTGACCGCGGATGCCGACACGGCGCTCGTGATGATCCAGCGCCTGAAGTCGTTGGGCTGCTCCCTGAGCATCGACGACTTCGGGACGGGCTATTCGTCGCTGAGCCAATTCAAGTGGCTCCCGATCGACTCGGTGAAGGTCGACCGCTCATTCGTCGCCGGGCTGGGCGCGGACTCCAAGGATTCGGCGATTGTCGCGGCCGTGGTGGACCTGGCCCGGACGCTGGGCCTCGGGGTGATCGCGGAAGGCGTCGAGACCACCGCCCAGATTGCCGAGCTGGTCGCCATGGGCTGCAACCTCGCCCAGGGCTACCGTTTCGCCCGCCCCCGGCCAATCGACGACTTCGCGGACCTGGTCGGCGGCATCGCGCCCTTCCCCAAGCCCGTGCAGCTTCCGCGTCTCTCGCGCAACGACCGGAGCCTGTCGCACGATCAGCTTCGCACCTAGACATCGACCCGGCTGCAACTGCCGTCGATCCTCGGGTTCCTCGCCGAAGGCATCAGCCGTCCGGGTCGTTCTCGACCTCGACCCGCAACTCTGCTGAGCCCGGCGACAAACCCGGTTCGGGTCGCGGTGCACCTCGTCCTCGGCCGGGTGAGCCCGCGTGTTCGGTAGCAACCGTGCCGAGAAGCAGGGCGCTGTTCCGGCGTCACCCCTCGGCATCGAGGTCAACAACGAGCTTGTCGCCCGGCGCGACCTCGTACACCTTGCCGCGGATCTCGATGCACACGGGCTGGCCGCCGTCGGGCATGACCTCGGCAACCACCTGCTCGTGGCCGAAGGTGAGGAGGAGTGGGTGACCTCGGTAGCGCATCGGGATGTGGATCGTGTCGAGCTGGGGGGGCAGGTTCGGGTCCACGATGAGGCGCTCCTCGCGCGTCTCGATCCCGGTGAAGCACCGCTGGACGAGATCGACGGTGCCCGCCATGGCACCGAGGTGGATGCCTTCCCGGGTCGTGCCGCCCTGCGCGTCGGTGACATCCGCGACGAGCGCCTCACGGAACAGCGTCCAGGCACGCTCCATGTCGATCTTCGAGTAGATCCACGCCTGGATCATCTGGCTGAGCGTCGAACCATGCGACGTGCGCGCCGCGTAGTACTCGACGTTGCGTTCGACGAGGTCGTCGGACCACTCGTAGCTGAGATGCTCGAGCAGGTCGCGTATCTCGTCGACCGAGAGGAGGAAGAACAGCATCAGCGCGTCGGGCTGCTTGGCCACCTTGTAGCGGTTCGGTGAGTCGCCCTCGGCTTCCAGGATCCGATCGAGCCGCTGGATGTTTCCGTACTTCGCGGCGTAGCCGTCCCAGTCGAACTCGAGCAGGTGCTCGTAGCCCTCGAACTGGCTGAGGATGTTGCCGTCGTGAAAGCAGACCCGCATCTTGGCGCTGACGTCACGCCAACGATCCAGCTCCTCGACGGTGATCGAGAGCTTCTCGTGGAGCTGGCGGGCGCGCGGTTCCGGCAACACGTCGAGGGCATCGAAGGCGCGGAGGATGCACCAGACCGCCATGATGTTTGTGTACGCGTTGTTGTCCAGCCCGGGCGTGGCCTGGTCCGGGTACGCATCGTGGTACTCGTCGGGGCCCATCACGCCCTTGATCTCGTAGCGGTCGAGCGCGTGGTTGTATTCCGCCGCGCTGGCCCAGAACCGCGCGATCTCGAGGATCATCTCCGCGCCCCAGAACCGCATGAACTCGACGTCACCCGAGACCTGCCAGTACGACCAGACATTGAACGCGATGGCGGCGTTCACGTGTCGCTGCAGCCTGCTGCCGTCGGTGAGCCAGCGCCCCGAGAGTGGGTTGAGGTGCATCGTCTGGGTCTCTTCCCGCCCGTCGCTCCCGCTCTGCCAGGGGAACATCGCGCCCTCGTAGCCCGCGGCCGTCGCGGAGTAGCGGGCCTGGTCGAGGCGACGGGCGCGGTAGCGCAACAGCGAACGAGCCAGCTCGGGGATCCGCCAGTTGAGGAAGGGGAAGATGAACAGCTCGTCCCAGAAGACGTGACCGCGGTATGCCTCCCCGTGGAGCCCGCGCGCCGGAACGCCGACGTCGAGCTCGGCCGAGTTGCGGGACACGGTCTGGAGCAGGTGCAACATGTGCAGGTTGAGCACCTTCGTGGTCCGACGGTGCGACCGGCCGACGCTTATCCGACAGCGGTGCCAGGCGTGGTCCCAGCTGACGACGTGACGGCCGAGCAGCTCGTCGAAGCCTCCCGCGACTTCGAGCGCCCAGTGCTCGGACTCCTGCTGCGGCTCGAAGATGCCCTGGTCGCGCGACGTGAACATGGCCATGATCTTCTCGACGCGGACCTCGCGCCCCGCTTCGAGGTCGATCGGGAACGACTGGCCCACCCACCGATCGCGACTCGCGAGGGTTCGCACCACGTCGAGAGGCCGGCCATCGCGAAAGACGCGCGTGCGGGCCGTCTGTGCGATCCGGATGTGCGACGTGCTCGTCTCGACCACGAGACACTCGGCCTCTTCGGATGCTTGACGGGCGATGATCGGGATGAGGTGCTCGTTGCCGAGGGCGTCGTAGCGCGCGACGCCCGCGTTGCGCACCGTTCCGTCGAGTGCGCTCTCGACCACGACCCGGCCGGACCAGTTCTCGGCCACGAGCGTCGTCTCGAGTGCGGCCACGTGCGGATCGCGCAGGCTCACGAATCGGCGCTGGGTGATCTGCAGGATCCGACCGTCGCGGTGGCGGAGCTTCGACCGACGAAGGAGGACGACTCGACGCATGTCCAGCTCGAGGAAGTGCTCGATCACCTCGCAGTGCTGTGGATCGAACGGCGCCCCGTCGTCGGCGGTGACGGTGAGGCAGAGCCAGTTCGGCACGTTGACCATCGACTCGTTCTCCACGAGCCGCCCGGAGACCTCGGTGGCGATCCGGTTGAAGACCCCGGCGAGGTAGGTGCCCGGGTAGTGGATGCCGTCAGCCGCACACTCCGCCAGCGCACCCCGGGTGGCGAAGTAGCCGTTGCCCACCGTGCACAGGGCCTCGGCGACGCCCACGCGGTCGGGGTCGTAGCCCTCGTAGCTCCAGAGCCACTCTTCGGTCATCGGGAAGCGCCTTCCAGTCGCGCGGCGAGCCGCAACAGGAGCTCGCGGACCTCGTCGGAGTCGGACAGCTGGAGATGGGCGGCAGTGGGCCGGGCTTCGTTCCCGGCGACGATCCGGCGTCGGAGAACATGGCCACCGAGCGCCCGGAGAGCCTGCGTTCCGTCCCGCCCTCGGCGAGCGCCGACGGCAGGTCGGCCATGTCGGTTGCGGGCGGAACGGCCCGGGTGGCACGGCACACGCTCTTGTCCTCGGTCTGATCGTGAGGGTCGCCAGGCTACGGCTCCGGGCGGTGGGTGCGTGGTTCGGACCGTGTCGTCCACCTCCTACCACGCTCGCGTGCGTGGACTGTTTGCTCCGAGGTACGTCACTGTTCGCTTCGCCACCGACGGAGGGATCCTGCCGCTGGAGCCTCCGACGTCAGCCGGTGATCCAGGCCTTGGCCTCGTCGAGTTGCGCGTAGGGAAAGGACCGCACTTCGCCGGGCACGAGCCAGCCGAACAGCGAAGCGACGTGGTGGATCCAATCGGCGTCGGAGACCAGCGCGAATCGCTGCCAGGCCTTGAGGTGCTCGATTCCCAACTTGGCGTCGTCGAACATGGCGCCGGCCGAGTACCCGTCCCACTCCGGGCCCAACACGACCAGCACCCGGGCCTTGCCCGCCCGCGCGATCAGATCTTCGACCGCAGGAACGAGCGTGTCCCGGTAGTCCTCGGCGCGGATCTTGCCGTGCGCCTCGACCCCCACAACCGTCTCGGGCAGACCGGCAATCGGCGTGAACATGACGCCACCTCTTCCTCTTCGGGTCGGAGCGGGTCCAGAGCGGTCATGGACACCCAGGCGATGGCCTCGTTGGCCACCGACCGCCTCGTCGCCCCTGGATCGGCAATTCGCGCTCAAGGCCTGAGCCGATCGTATCGATCGACCAGTCAATGTGGCCGGATCAGTCGGGTCAAAGGGTCCTGCGCGCGTCCGGTGTCCCAACCCTCGAAGGCGAACCATGAAGACCATCAAGCGGGCTTCGATCATGGTCGCAATGGTCGGGCTCATCGCGGCAGGCTGCAGCTCATCCGGCGACAGCAGCAGCGACGACAGAACGACGACCACCAAGGCGGCGTCGACATCGAGCACGGCCGCGTCGAGTGCGGGCGGAACCAGCGACGGCCCGCTGGATGGAGTCCCGGAGCCCGACGGAGCGACCAAGCAGAGGCAGGACGACATCGCCGGTGGCGGCATCCACGAGTACTTCACGGCGAGCGATTCATCGTCCGCTCTCGTGTCGTCGTAATCCGTGGCGCTCAAGTCGAACGGGTGGAGCACCGAGACCAGTGGCGGAGAGGGAAGCTCCTTCGGCGGTCACTCCGGGCTCACCGCGACCAACAGTTCGCGCTACCGCGTGTTCGAAGCGGGTGGACCCGGCGGCGAGACGTTCATCGACCTCTGCGTCTGGCCGTCGCAGCCGAGCAACGACGACTGCGGATCGGAAGACGACAGTTGATGACTCATAAACCGGCGAATCGGAGAGGAACATGACCCACGAAGAGCTGATGGAAGAAGCGTGTCGGCTGGCCAAGGAGTCGGTCGACAACAACTGGGGCGGCCCGTTCGGCGCGGTGATCGCCACGATGGACGGCGAGATCGTGGCGAGGGGTCAGAACCGAGTGCTGCTCACCGGTGACATCACCGCGCACGCCGAGGTCGAGACCATCCGCAAGGCGGTTGCCGTCCTCAACCGGGAGGCACCCTCGATCTCGTCCGAGCACCAGAACGAGTCGACGCTGCAGCTCGTGCCCCGACCGGAAGGCTCACCCGACCCGGTACCCGAGCGCTCCAAGATGCTGATGGGTCACGAGATCTTCATCAGCGGTGCGCCCTGTCCGATGTGCATGAGCGCGATCTACTGGGCGCGCATCGAGGCGGTGCATTTCGCCAACGATCTCGACGCGACGAGCAAGATCGGCTTCGACGACGCTTTCCAGTACGAAGACTTCGCCAGGCCCTACGCCGAGCGGCGGATCAAGATCGAGCAGCTGCGCCCCGACCTGGGTGCGGCCGCGTACGAAGCGTGGGCGAACAAGTCCGACAAGCACCCGTACTGAACGAAAGCATGGCACTCGGGAGTTCGACGTGAGTACAAACACCACCGATGGCACCACGGGGACGGCGCCCGCGACGGTCGTGATCGGCGAGCACGTCAGGCCGGGCTGCGAGCAAGCCCACGACGCGTGGCAGCACAAGCTCAACGAGGCGGCCGCGACGTTCCCGGGGTTCATCGGGGCCGAGGTCAGCCCGCCGAGTCACGCGGAGGCGGACTGGACCGTCGTCTACCGGTTCGATTCGGTGAAGCACCTCCAGTCCTGGCTCAACAGCGGCGTGCGCCAGGAGCTCCTCAACCAGGGCGCGGATCTCCACGATCGCTCGGCGACCCAGCAGGTCATGGTCGGCGTCGCCTCGCCCGAAGAGCTGGTCACCGTCGTCGTGAGCCACAAGGTGAGCGACGAGCTCGTGGATGAGTTCCTGAGCTGGCAGGAGGAGATGACCGAGGCTGAGCGTGGGTTCGAGGGCTTCCGAGGTTCCGAGCTGTTCCGCCCGGTGCCCGGTGTCCAGGACGAGTGGACCGCGGTCTATAGGTTCGACTCGGGCACACATCTCGAGCAGTGGCTCGATTCGGACGAACGTAAGCACCTGCTGGAGCAGGCGAAGCATTTCCAGGACTTCCGTCTCCGCACGATCCAGAACTCGTTCGGGAACTGGTTCGACTTCGGCGACCGCACCGAAGGCGAGAAGGGTCCGAGCGGCTTCAAGACGTCGATCGCCGTGTGGGTCGGCCTCTACCCGACGGTCATGTTCCTCACGCTGGCGATCTCCGAGCTGTTCCCCGATGCCAAGTTGTGGCAGATGCTGTTGGTCGGCAACCTCGCGTCCAGCTTCATCATGACCTACGTGACGATGCCATGGGGCGTGAACCACATCCTGCGCCCGTGGCTGACCTCGGGCGATGATGCGCCGCAACCCGAGACGAACCTCAAGGGCCTCGCACTGTCCGGCGCGATCGTGCTCGTGTGCGCGGTCATCTTCTGGGCGACGACCACCCAGATCTGGCACCTGCCGTAACTCACCACTCTCCGCGCGGGCCACGTCGCGGGCAGGCCAGTCGTGTCACCGGCCGGCCCGCCGGAACACGCGCGGTTCAAGATCGCCACCGCGACTGTCGACGGTGACAAGGTTGTGTGATCGGCGCGCGGTGGCGCGCACCCGCGTCTCGCGTAGGAGGCTCCATGTTCCGTCGGATGAGCACGGCATCATCGGGCACCGGAGCACGGGCACGGTGGCTGGTCGTCGTGGTCGCGGTGATGCTCGCGGCCGCGGCGTGTGCGAACGACGCCGACTCGAGCGACGAGTCCTCCGACACCGCGCCCGGAAGCGAGCTGACGCGCGCCGACATCGAGGCGACCCTGCCCGGTCTCGACGAGATCGTCGAGGAAGCCATGGACGAGACCGGGGTGCCGGGCATCGCGGTCGGCGTCGTCTTCGAGGACGAGGTGATGCTCACCAAGGGCTACGGGGTACGGACCGTCGGCGAGGACGAGTCGGTGAACCGGGACACGGTCTTCCAAGTCGCCTCGCTGTCGAAGCCGATCTCGTCGACGGTGGTCGCTGGCGTCGTCGGTGACGGAACGATCGCATGGGACGACCCGGTCGCTCCCTACCTGCCGGGCTTCGCGTTGAGCGACCCCTGGGTGACCACCCACGTCACGTTCGAGGACCTGTTCGCCCACCGCAGCGGCCTGCCGGGCGGCGCGGGCAACGACCTGGAGAGCGTCGGCTACGACCGTGCGCAGATCATGGAACGCCTCCGCTACGAGCCGCTCGATCCCTTCCGAGCCACGTACTCCTACTCGAACTTCGGGCTCACCACCGCGGGTGAGGCCGCGGCGCGCGCCGCCGGCATGTCGTGGGAGGAGCTGGCGGAGACGGAACTGTTCGAGCCTGCGGGCATGACGTCGACGAGCATGAGCCACGACGACTACGTGGCCGCCGCCAACCGTGCGTCTCTGCACGTGGACGTAGACGGCTCCTGGGAGGCCGCGTTCGAACGCATGCCCGACGCGCAGGCTCCCGCCGGTGGCGTCAGCTCGAACGTGGTCGACCTCGTCAAGTGGCTGCGTCTGCAGCTCGCGGGCGGGTCGCTGGACGGCGGCCAGATCGTGGACGAGGACGCGCTCGATCAGACCCACACGCCCATGATCATGAAGAGCCCCCCGAGTCCGACGATCGCGGATCCGGCGACCTTCTACGGACTGGGATGGAACATCGACGTCGACGACACCGGCGCGATTCGCTGGAACCACTCGGGGGCGTTCTCGGTCGGCGCGTCCACGACCGCGAAGCTCCTGCCCGGCGCCGACCTCGGCATCGTCGTGCTCACCAACGGCGAGCCGATCGGTGTACCCGAGGCGATCACCGACGCGTACTTCGAGCTCGTCCAGACGGGCGAGGTCACCCAGGACTGGATCGAGATCTGGGGCGAACGCTTCTCGGGCCTGTACGGGCCGACCGAGGACTGGTCGACGCCCCCGACCGACGCGGCACCCGCCGCTCCCGATGAGTCCTACGTGGGTACGTATCGCAACGACTACGTGGGCGACGTCGATGTCGTCGCGGTTGACGGCGGTCTCGTGATCGTCGAGGGCCCGCAAGGAATGGAGTTCCCGCTCGAGCACTGGGATGGCAACACCTTCATCTATCCCCACGACGCGGAGCTGCCGGACTATCGCTCGACGGTGATCTTCGACATCGGCTCCGATGGCGTCGCCAGCGCGGTGACGATCGACACGTTCGACTCCAGCGGGCTCGGCACGCTCCTCAGGGTCTCGCCGTAGTTCGGACCGTCCTCGCCGGGGGTTCGCGGGCCACACCGACCGGTCTCAGGCCGGCATCTCGCCCCGCAGGCGTCGCGCGGGTCACAATCGAGGCATGTCCGCGACCACCGCGCTCCTCCTCGTCCTCGTTGCTTGGGTCACGATTGGCGTCATCGCGGCCGTGTTCATGGGCCGGCGTGGTCACGCGCCGTTCTCGTGGGGAGCCCTCGGTGCGGTGCTCGGGCCGCTCGTGATCCCGCTCGCACTCGGCGACGTGAAACGTGAACGCGAGGCGCATGCGGTCACACTCAGCAAGGGCGAGTCCGGCTCCGGGCCCGTGGACGTCCTTGTCGGCATCGATGGATCGCAGGCCGCGCTCGCGGCACTCACCGCCGCGCTCGACCTGCTCGGAGATCGCGTCGGCTCGATCACCCTGGCTGCCGTGCTGGACTACGACACCGCCCAATCGGACCGCCCGTGGTCCGAGCGAGACCACGCCGAGGCCGCGCTCGCGGATGCGGCGGAGCTTGCCACCCAGCGAACCGGCCGGGCCCCGACGACGACCGTGCTCGCCGGTGTCCCCGCGCACGCCCTGGCTGACCATGCGGTCGAAGCCGGCGCCGAGCTGCTCGCGATCGGCAGTCGGGGCCACGGGGCGACCAAGGCCGTGCTCGGTAGTGTCGCCACCCATCTCGCCGCGTCGGCCCCGATTCCCGTGCTCGTGTTCGCAGAACGGTCGCCGTCGTCTTGACATCGGGCCCTGCGGGCATCGACCGCGAGCAGGGACTGCGCCAATACGATGAACGAGCTCGGTCTCACCGCGTTCTCTCTGCTCGGGGGTCACCATGACGTTGCTCACCCGTACCGTTGGCCGCACCCTGTTCGCACTGGTGTGTGCAACCGTCATCGCGCTGGTGACCTCGGCCGCGCCTGCCGGCGCCGCTGACGCCGACTCCGATTCTGATTCCGAACCGCAGGTGTCGGTCACCGGCCCTGTGCGGGTCGGCTCTGACAAGCGTGTCGATGGCGCCGTCGTCTCGGTCGACGGCTCGGTGCGCGTCGATGGTGTCGTCGACGGCTCGGTGTTCGTGGCGCGCGGCAACGTTACGATTCGCGGCGAGGTGACCGGTTCGGTGGTGGTGCTCAAGGGCGACGTCGTCGTGCGTGGTCGCGTCGGCGACGAGGTCATCGTGTTCTCCGGGCGGGCGGTGATCGCCGACGGCGGGCGGGTGACCGGTGACGTGAGCTCGTCGGACAAGCCGCGCGTGGCGCCCGGTGCGACCGTCGGCGGATCGGTCGAGGAGATCAGCCTCACGGGGCTCTTCACGGCGATCGGTTGGGCGCTGTTGGTGCTGTGGTGGGCGGCCCTCACCGTGTCGTTGGCCGTGCTCGGCGTCGTGTTGCTCCTGCTGTTTCCCCGAGCCGGGGCCACGGTGTCGGCAGCAGGTCGGTCGTCGATCGGTGCATGCGTGGGCTGGGGCGCGCTCGTCGGTCTGGCGCTGCCCATCGTGGCGCTCGGGGTCTCAGTCACGATCCTGGGCCTGCCACTCGGCGTCGGCACGCTCGTCGCGCTCTCGGTGGCGTACCCAGTGGGCTATCTCGCCACCGCGCTCGTCCTCGGCCGTCTGATGGTCCGCCGGGGCCACGCGATCGTCGCGTTCCTCGTCGGGTTTGCCGTCCTCCGCGCGGCCGCGGTGATCCCCGGCATCGGTCTGCTCATCGGCTTCCTGGCCGCGGCGTACGGTCTCGGTGTGCTCGCGGTCTCGGGGTGGCGGGCCGGGCGTCTGCCGAGCGCAGAGGCGGAGCCGGCCCCGTCGGCAGTAGCGACACCGACCGTCGAGGCGCCGACCGTCGAGGCGCCGACCGTCGAGACGTAGGGCCCGACGAGCTCCTCGGGTCGGGCTCCGACCGCGTGGTCGGCGCCGCGTCAGCGGCGGTGCAGGCGTCGGCCGGTGACGATGTCGGGAGTGATCGAGACGAAGTGCTCCGCGCTCGCCTCGGGGATCCACGTGTCGATCAACGTCGACTTGGCCTGTTCGATGACTGCCGGATCGCCGAGTTGGGCGGCCAATCCACGGACGAGCACGCTCCAACCCTCGCGACTCTGCGCGTCGAAGTCGTCGACCTCGAGCGCCACGACGGCGCCCGCCGCGGCCATCTCGAGCTTGGTACCCGGAACCGTCCGGAAGATGAGCCGATCGTCGATCATCACGACCCATACTGGAAGTACCGCGGGGATCGAGTCGACCGTGACGCCGATGCGGCCGAGCGACGCGCCGCGCAGCAGTTCGACGCACTCCGATCGAGAGAGCTCCGCCAGCCCGTAGTCAGCCATGTCGAGTCACCTTACGGGCTCAGCGGTCGGTGCCGGCGAGGTTGTCCACGAACCAGTCGGCGGCAAGGCCCGCGACCGTCTCGAGCGCGCCCGGCTCTTCGAACAGATGGGTTGCCTCGGAGACGATCGCCAGTTGGTGAGGGCACCGCAAGCGAGACGCGGCCTCGCGATTGAGCCCCAACACGACGGAATCGGCGCCGCCCACGATCAGCAGCGTCGGGCAACGCACCGCGGCCAGCCTGGAGTTCGCGAGATCAGGACGACCACCGCGCGAGACCACCGCGCGTACGTCGAGATCCGATTCCGCGGCGGTCCACAGCGCGGCGGCGGCACCCGTGCTCGCGCCGAAGTAGCCAACCGGCAGCGAACCGAGCACGGGATGGCGGGTGATCCATCGGGTCGCGGCCAACAGTCGGCTCGACAGGAGCTCCACGTCGAACACGAGCGAACGATCGACGGCCTCCCTCTCGCTGAGGAGGTCGAACAGCAAGGTCGCGATCCCCGCGTCGCGAAGCCGGCTCGCGACCATCTGATTGCGCGTGCTATGGCGGCTGCTGCCGCTGCCGTGTGCGAACACCACGACACCGCGAGGTGACGTCGGGATCCCCAACAGCCCGGGAAGCTCGACATCGTCAGCTTCGATGAGAACCTCAGTTGGTGTCGCGCCCGGCGCGACGCCCGCCGAGCCCGATTCGCCGGGTTGTTCGCGTGGCGCGTCGCTGTGCGTCTCGCGTGTTTCCGACGTCGCCTGCAGGAGTCGAACCACCTCGGTGTCGTCGGTCGGGCGGAAGTCGTCGTAGAAATCTCCCAGGGCGCGGAAATCACGCGGGGTCGCGAGCGCGACGACCCGGTCCGCGGCTCGGCCGAGCGCGCTCACGGTATCGGGTGGAGCCACCGGCACCGCGAGCACGACGCGGGTGGCCCCTCGGGCGCGCGCCACGTCGATCGCGGCGCGGGCGGTGCCGCCGGTCGCGATGCCATCGTCGACGATGATCACCGTTCGACCAGCGAGAGAGAGAGACGCCGTGTCACCGCGGTAGCGACGGGTTCGTCGCTCGAGCTCGGCGCGTTCGCGCGTCTCCACCGTCCGGAGCTCGTCATCGGTGACGCCTGCTCGACGCATCAGGGAGGCGTCGAGGACGCGGGCACCGTCTTCACCGATGGCGCCCATCCCCAGCTCGGGCTGGAACGGGACTCCGATCTTGCGAACCAGCACGATGTCGAGCGGCGCGTCGAGTGCGCGCGCGACCTCTGCCGCTACCGGGACGCCGCCGCGAGGCAAGCCCAAGACGATGGGGTTCTCTTCGTGGAGCCCGACAAGTCGCGCGCCCAGCCTGCGGCCGGCGTCAATACGATCGGTGAACACGGCACAATCCTGAGATCATCACTGCCATCGTGCCCGCGCGCGACCCTCGAGGCCAGGGGCAAAGGTCACCAGGGGACGCGCGGGGACGTTTGCCCCTGGCGCCCGGTGGCGTCGTACGTCAGGCTGACGATTCGACAGAGGGTCTCGATCCGACACGCGGCCTGAAGCGCAGGAGTGGGAGTTCCATGCCCAAGATGTTCGTGGTACCCCTCGACAGATCGGAGCTCGCGGAGCGTGCTCTTCCCGTGGCGGCCGCGTTGGCCCGCCGATGGGACGCGCAGGTCCTACCGCTCATGGTCACGACGGCAGGCGGGCGCGCCGACGCCGAGCACTACCTCCAGAGCGCCGCAGCAACACTCGGACCGATCGCGGCTGCCGAGCGCCTGGTGACGTCCGATCGCCCCGCCGAGGTCATTCTTGATGCCGGCCGTGATCTGGACTCCGTGGTGTGCATGACCACCCACGGGCGGGGCCGCCTCCGCTGGGCGGTGCTCGGCAGCGTGGCCGAGGCGGTGTTGGGGGCCAGTGAGAATCCCGTCGTTCTGGTCGGCCGCCGCTGTCCAGCCGACTGGCCGGGCACGGCGAGCGAGTTGCAGATCTGCTTCGACGGGACGCTCGGTTCCGAATACGTCATCGACACGGCGTGCGAATGGGCGCGCGCTCTCGGGTGCTCCGTGTCGATTGCCCGAGTGATCCATCCGCTGGATGTCGTTGATCCGCAGCGCCCCGAACACGATGCCGGCCCCGCCCGCGATCTGGTCCAGGAACGCGGGTTCGACCCGCGTCTTGACGTCATCCGGAGTCGCGATCCGGCGTTCGCGTTGGCGGATCTGGCCGTGGAGCACTCGGCTGCGCTCGTGGCGATGACGACCAGCGCGCGTGCGGGAGTCTCTCGGCTCGCGCTCGGCAGCATCACGATGGGTGTCGTCGGAATGGCGCCGTGCCCGCTGCTCGTGGTGCGCGGCTTTGCCGACTGACGATCGACGCGGCGTCAGGTGCTCAGCGCGGCTTTCGCCCGCGCGTTCGGTCCAGGAGCTCGACCACGTCTTCCAGGTGCAGTTCGCCGACGACGCGCTGGTCCTCCACGACGGGTAGCCCTCCGTGGTGCTCCCCCAAGAGCGCGAGTAGATCCTCGTCGAGGCGATCGTGGACCGTCAGCATCTCGACCGACGATGGGTCGACGGGCCGCGATGGCATGCGCCGCACGGCGTCGCCGACAGTCAGTCCTTGGAGCCGGATATGGATGACCGTTGCGGCCTCCTCGGCCGAGGCACCGAGGTACACGAACACACCGATCAGTACGAACCACGGGTTGAACAGCACACCGAGCGCCACCAACGCCAGTGCGAAGCCGTGTCCGATACGAGCGGCCACGTGGGTCGCCCGCTCACGATCCCACCGGCGCTCGAGCAGGGCCCGGAGAACCCGGCCGCCATCGAGAGGGAACGCCGGTACGAGGTTGAAGCCGGCGAGGACGAGGTTCAACCACATCAGCCGTGCCGGCCATCCGGGAGCGAGAAGGTCGGGGGGTAGGAGCTGATTCCCGAAGGCCACCGCGGTGAGTCCGGCGAGACCGGCCAGGCCGACGCTCGCGGCCGGCCCGGCGATGGCGATCGCGAGCTCGTCGGTCGGTACCTCCGGCATGCGCTCGAGCTTCGAGACCCCGCCGAGCGGGAACAGCATGATCTCGTGCACATCCGCCCCGCGGGTGCGCGCCACCAGGGAATGCGCGAACTCGTGGACCACGACGCAGGTGAAGATCGCGACCAGCCAGCCGATGCTCGCGGCGACGGTGGCGACGCTCGGGTCGGGCGTCGCCAGCGCGAACAGGATGACGAGCGCGAGGAACGTGACGTGCACGCGAACCTCGATACCCGTGACCCGCGCTACGGGAAACGACCAGCGATGCGGCGCGGTTCGAGAGCGTGAGTCGTTCACGATTGCCGAGCCACGCGGCCGACCGAGTCCGGAGTAGTCCGCACGGCCCGATGCTCGTCGTCCGAACCGGTGACCGGAAGGGCCGAAGGACCTCGGGACCCGGAGCCCGGAGCGCAGAACCCCGTGGTTCTACCCTTCGAGCGTGCGCCGCCGCCGTTCCGACCGGCGAGTTGCGAACACCGCGGCTTCGGTACGTCGATGCATCCCCAGCTTGGCGAGCACATTCGAGACGTAGTTCTTCACGGTCTTCTCGGCCAGGAACATCCGCTCGCCGATCTGGCGGTTCGTCAGACCGTCGGCGATGAGGTCGAGGAT
>Ga0075530_1000188_pt1 | contig 28027 bp, 26 predicted proteins | sample NGEPerD_2_FD_75101 | JGI IMG/M metagenome (GOLD analysis project Ga0075530, IMG submission 75101) | Arctic peat soil microbial communities from the Barrow Environmental Observatory site, Barrow, Alaska, USA - NGEE PermafrostL1-D | ecosystem: Environmental > Terrestrial > Soil > Wetlands > Peat ... | reverse complement strand
GGCTTGGTGGGGGTCTGGTCGGGGGTCCGGGTGACGATGTGCCCGAGCGCGGCTGCGGCCCGCGCTCGGCGGCGAGCAGGTCGGTCAGCCACCGCACCTCGCGCTCAACCGACTCGATCGCGTGTCGCTGCAGTTCGCTGACGTAGCGGTCGGCTCCGGCCTGGCCCCGACTGCTCCGGGCGCGGTCCAGCCGCTCCTGCAGTCGGGAACGGCGGCCCTCGAGGATCCGCAGCCGTACCTCGGAATCAGTGCGCGAGAAGAAGGCGAACCTCATGTTGAAGTCCTCGTCCTCCCAGGCCGAGGGGCCGACGTCGGTGATCTTGGCCCCGAAGTACTCGGTCCCGGCCGGAGTGAGCCGGTAGACGATCCGCTGGCGGCGAGAGACCCCCACGGGCGCGGTGGCCACCTCGGTGACCAGCCCGGCGCGCAGCATCCGCTTGAGTGCGGGATACAGCGAGCCGTAGGAGAGCAACCGGGTCCAGCCGAGCAGCAGGTTCAGCCGCTTTCGCAGCTCGTAGCCGTGCAACGGGGAGTCGTGGAGCAGCCCCAGGACTGCGAGCTCGAGGGTCGCGGACTTGCTCACCATCTGCTGCTCCCCCTCGGCTGCTCGACTCGTGCGCTCGACTTGCTGCATGTGGCAGCGTTCTATCGAACTAACCTATCGCATCGATATATCGTGGGCGAATCGCCGCACCGGTCTGAGCATCGTGTCCCGGCGCATGGCATGAACCCGTACCCTTCGTCTGCAGACCGATTTCGTAGCAACCGAAAGAATGTGTAGTGAGCGGCAAACCCAACAGACCCGCATCCAGCAAGAAAGCGGCCTCCGGGTCCGGCGCCTCCACCAAGGAGACCAAGGCCTCTCGCAAGGGTTCGGGGACTTCTGGCAGGGGTTCTGGCAAGGGTTCGGGCAACGGTTCCGGCGGTGGCTCGGGCGGTGGTTCGAACGGGGACTCCGCGGAGGGTTCGGGCACCCCCAGGAGCGTCGGCGCACGCATCAGGAGAGTGCTGAAGTGGCTGCTGATCGTGGGCGTGGTCTCCGCCCTGGTCCTGACCGCCATCGGCTACTTCGCCTACCGCAACACCACGATCCCCGATGCCAACAAGGCCTTCCAGGCTCAGTCGTCGTTCGTCTACTACGCGGGTGGCAAGTCCGAGGTCGGCCGGTTCGCCGACCAGAACCGCGAGTCGATCCCGCTCGCCGACGTCCCGCAGTCGATGCAGGATGCCGTGATCGCGGCCGAGGACCGCACCTTCTACTCGAACAGTGGCATCGACCCCAAGGGAATCCTTCGCGCCGCATTCTCCAACGCGAAGGGCAACGCGACCCAGGGCGCCTCCACGATCACCCAGCAGTACGTCAAGATCCTCTACCTCACCCAGGCGCGCACCCTGAGCCGCAAGGTGAAGGAAGCCTTCCTCTCGCTGAAGGTGCATCAGGAGAAGTCCAAGCAGGCCATCCTCGAGGGCTACCTGAACACCATCTACTTCGGCCGGGGCGCCTACGGCGTCCAGGCCGCCGCCAATGCCTACTTCGACAAGCCGGCCAAAAAGCTGACCACGCCCGAGTCGGCAATGCTGGCGGCGATCCTGAACTCCCCCAGCTACCTGCGCCCCGAGCGCGGCGCCGCGGGTCGCGATGACTTGATCGAGCGCTACGACCACGTGCTCAGAGGCATGGTCTCGATGGGCAACCTCGACTCCGCCGAGGCAGAGAAGTATTATGGCAAGCTGCCCAAGCTCGCCAAACAGAAGACCAACAACATGTACGGCGGCCAGCGTGGGTTCATGCTCACGATGGTCAAGGACGAGCTGCTCAAGATCGGCTTCGACGAGTACCAGATCGACGCCGGTGGGTTACGCGTGGAAACCACCTTCACCAAGCAGGCGATGAAGGCCGCCGAGGCCGGCGTACTCGCTGAGCGCCCGCAGGGGCTCAAGAACCTGCACGTGGCGACGGCGTCGGTCGATGTGAAGACCGGTGCGTTGCTCGGTTTCTACGCCGGGCAGAACTACCTCGAGAGCCAGCTGAACTGGGCGCGGCTCGGCGGCTCTCCGGGCTCGGCGTTCAAGCCGTTCGCTCTCGCGGCCGGCCTCAAGGCCGGGTTCAGCCTCAGGGACACCTTCGACGGCAACTCACCCTTCACCTTCGAGAACGGCAGCGAGGTCGTGAACGAGGGCCTTGGGGACGGCGATGACTACGGTTCGGCGATCAGCCTGACGCAGGCGACCGAGGACTCGGTCAACACGGCCTACTCCGATCTGACCGAGTCGCTGCCGGACGGACCCAAGGACATCCTCAAGATGGCAGTGGCGATGGGGATCCCGCGCGACACTCCCGGCCTGGAGGCCAACGACGCCATCGCTCTCGGCTCGGCGACCATCAGCCCCATCAACATGGCCAACGCCTACGCGACGATCGCCAACGGCGGCAGGCACCATGACTGGTTCACCGTGAAGAAGGTGACCCGCGCCTCCGACGAAAAGGTGCTGTGGCGAGCCAAGCGCAAGCGCGACCGGGTGGTGTCGGAGGACATCGCCAACGACGTCAGCTATGCGTTGCAGCAGGTGGTGGCCAGCGGCACCGGTGCGAACGCGCAGGCTCTTGGTCGCCCCGACGCGGGCAAGACCGGTACGGCGACAAACGAAGACGGCGATGTCTCCTCCTCGTGGTTCGTGGGCTACACGCCCCAGGTCTCGACGGCCGTGATGTACGTCCGCGGCGGGGGAAACGAGGCACTCAACGGCTACCTCTCGAGCTATTTCGGCGCCGACTTCCCGACCTACACGTGGCGGGCGGTGATGGAGGGCGTGCTCGAGGGCACTGACTCCGAGGACTTCCCGCCGGCTGCCTACGTCGACGGCGAGGCACCCGCCGATGGTCACGCGCCGTACACGCCTCCTCCGCCGCCTCCGGAGCCCACGACGACGAAGAAGGCCCAGCCCAAGCCGCGGCAGACCCAGAAACCTGCTCCGCCCACGCCGAGTGCGAAACCCCCCGCACCAGGTCCGGGCCAACCGAAGCAGTCCGAGCCCGCCTGCGACTCGCAAGACCCCAACTGCAACCCGTGAGTCTCTCGGGCCCCGGCTCTGGACGCCGGTCCCCCGTGGATCCCCAGCCCGTGGATCCCCAGCCCGGCGCGGTGGTCGCCCCACCTTGGTGGACCCCTTCGCGGGACGGATGAGTGAGCCGGTCGGGGGACCGGTGGGTCGACACGCCATCCCGCACCGGTGGTGGGTGCCGGTGCGCGTCCTGTTGGCCATGTTCGCGGTGGTCTTCGCGCTCGTGGTGGTCCAGCACCAGCCCTGCCTGAAGACCAACTGGGCCGGCGACGAGGCCCGCTACGCCAAGATGTGCTACTCCGATGTGCCCTACCTCTACACCGGGCGCGGGTACGCCGAGGGGCTCTGGCCCTACGCCGGCACCGACGGCCGCTACGAGGTCACCGAGTACCCCGTCGGCATCTCCTACCTGGCCTTCGTGGCGGCGAAGATCACCCAGCTGAACCCCAGTGGCCCACCCCTGGAGGCGAGGTATCTCGGGGACGCCGGTCAGCTCTGGTCGCTGCCCGGCATGGCCGCCGAGGTCAACTCCTACTTCCTGGTCACCGCCCTGCTGATGTGCCTCTTCGGCCTGCTCGCGACGTGGTTCCTGGCCGGCGTACACCGCGAACGGCCCTGGGATGCCCTGTACTTCGTCGCGTCGCCCTGCCTGCTGATGACCGCCTTGATCAACTGGGACCTGATGGCAGTGGCCCTCGTCGCCGGCGCACTGTGGGCCTGGTCGAGGGACAGGCCCCTGCTCGCGGGGGTGCTCATCGGGTTGGGCGTTGCCAGCAAGCTCTATCCGCTGTTCCTGCTCGGCCCGATCCTGATCGTGGCCTGGCGGCGCCGACAGCTCAGCTCGTTCGGGCTCGCGGCCGGCGGCGCGGGGGTGGCCTGGATTCTGGCCAACGCACCGGCCTGGCTCACCGGGTTCGAGCAGTGGAAGGAGTTCTGGAGCTACAACTCCAACCGTGGCGCCGACCTCGGCTCATTGTGGCTGGTCCTCCAGCACGGCGGCCACACGGTCAGCTCAGGCACGATCAACATCTGGTCCTGGGTGTTGTTCGGCGTGGTGTGCGCCTCAGTCGCGGTGCTCGGACTGCGGGTGCGCCACCCGCCGCGCGTCGCCCAGCTGGCCTTCCTGGTGGTGGCCGGCTTCCTGCTGGTCAACAAGGTGTACTCGCCGCAGTACGTCCTCTGGTTGCTGCCCCTCGCGGTGCTGGCACGTCCCCGGTGGCGCGACCTCCTCGTCTGGCAGGCCGGCGAGCTGGTCTATCTCGTCGCGGTCTGGATGTACCTTGGCGGCTGGCTGGCGGTTTCGGTGGGCGACGACGTCCCGGCGTACGACCTCGCGATCTGGGTGCGCGTGGCCGCACAGCTCTACCTGGTGGCCGTCGTCGTGCGCGACATCGTGCGTCCCGAGCACGACCCGGTGCGCGCCGAACGGATAATCCGGAGCGATCGGACCCTCGCTGACGGGCCGGAGCGGTCCGTTCGCTCCGGACTATCGGGCTAGCCTATTTCGCTCAGCTAATTTCGACCTGGTCGAAGCTGGTCGCGGTGAACCGCACCCGGCACTCGATCTCCTCGCCCACGTCCGGCGCGGCGGTGCCGTGGGGGAGGAACAGCATCGAGGCCTGCATGTGCGGCGGCTCGGCGAAAAGTCGCTGCTTGGCGCCGACCGTGTACGGCGAGCGCACCAGCCCGACCGCGTCGAGCCCGCCCCTGGCGATCGAGGCAGCCCGGGACCTGACCGTCGAGTCCCCGGTCGGTGCCTCGAGACCGATGCCGTGGGCGGTGCCGCCGGAGACGACCAGGATCGTGCCGTGGCGGGGGGCGGAGCGCCCGCGGTAGCCGAAGGTGTCACCCCGCTCCACGCGGTGGGCGTCGAGGACCGTGGCCCGGACCGACAAGGCCGCACGGTCGCCCAGCCAGAGGGCGGTCCCGATGCGGGGGCGGAAGGAGAAGTCGGGGTACTTCCGGGACAGGATCTCCAGCTCGGCCTCGGTGAGGTGGGAGACCCAGATGGGGTGCCCCCCACGTTCGTCGAGCCCGCCGAGACCGGCGGCGACCACGTCGTTCATCAGCCGCTCGACCTCGCCGAGGTGGGCGAGCCCTGGTGATCTTGGCGCGAGGGGCAGGTGCAGCGCCACACCTTCCACCTTGACGCCGCCTCGACTCGACACGAGTGCGGCCGCCTCGCGCAGACCGGGAGCGCTGAAACCGTGCCGGAGCATCGAGGTCAGCCGCTCCAGGGCAACCCGGGGCCGTACGCCGCTGGAGGTGCCGTGATCGGCGAGAGCAGCCAGGTCCTCGATCCGGCCCACGGTGTGGATCACGCGGGGGTTCTCGGGGGCCGGGTTGTTGGGTCGCCAGGGCGTGAGCACGAGGAGGTCGCCCCCGAAACGGTGCTCGACCTCGGGGATCTCCTCATAGGTGCCGACGGCCAGGGTGTCGACGCCCAGCCACGCCGCCTTGCGGGCCAGGCGACCAAGGCCGAAGCCGTAGCCGTTTCCCTTGGCCACGGGCACCAGGCCGGGATGGCGCTCGTGCACGTCCCGCAGGTGTGCCCGCCAGCGGTCGCCGTCGACGCGGAGGATCAACGCCACGTCGTCAGGCCAGCTCTCTCACGGCTGCAGCAGGTCCTCACGACTGGGGTTCGAGACAAGGCCGCTCAGCCCCGGCGCGACATGTAGAGGTCGAACGCCTTGTAGATGGTCTTGTTGAGCGGGAGATCCCACTCCCCGACGTACTCCACCGCCTCTCCGCCGGTGCCGACCTTGAACTGGACCAGCCCGACGTGGTCGTCGTCCGCGTCGAGGGTGGCGGTGATGCCGCGCAGGTCGTAGATGTGTGCCCCAGCGGCGAGGGAGTCGCGGATCATCTGCCACTGGATGGCGTTCGACCCGCGCACCTCCCGCTTCTCGGTGGAGGAGGCGCCGTAGGAGTACCAGGCGTGGGTCCCGACCCGGATCCAGATCGTGCTCGCGACCAGGGCGCCCTCGTGCCGGGCGAGGTAGAGCCGGATTCGGTCCGGTTCCTCGGCGCCGAGCGAGGCGAACATCGTCTCGAAGTAGCTCAGGGGACGGGGGATGAAATGGTCGCGTCCCGCAGTGAGCACGTAGAGCTCATGGAAGGACGTGAGTTCGGTTGCCTCGCCGCGCTCGATCTCGACGCCCTGCTTGGTGGCCTTCTTGATGTTGCGCCGCCACTGCTGGTTCATGCCCGCAAGCAGGTCGTCCTCGCTGCGTGGGGCGCCCTCGGCGTCGACGAGCGGGATCTGAAAGTTGTACTGCGGCTGGCCGGCCGCGAAGCCACCCTCGACGGACTGCTGCCTCCAGCCGAGCTCGCGGAGCTGGGAGACCACCCGGGCGCCGACCTGACTGCGCTCGGTGGGCGGCAGTGAGGTCAGGCTCGAGATGGCCGCGTCGGCGATGCCCTCCTTGATCTGGGCGGCGCTCCACCGGCGGGTGACCACGGGGGGACCGATCCGGATGCCGAAGGCGCCCTGCTCGCGCAGATGCGCAGCCATCGGGTCCAGCCAGGTGCGGAGGTCCTCGACGTCCCAGTCGACCAGGGGCCCTTCGGGAAGATAGGCGAGAAAGCGCTTGACCTTGGGGAGCTGGCGGTAGAGCACGAGTGCGGCACCGACGATGTCCTCGCTGCCGGTGCTGCTGCGAGAGATCCAGCCGATGGACTCGGCCTTCCACTCCGGCTTCACCGCCGCCCAGGCGGGCGTCTGCAGGAAGCTGGCCGAATCGGCCGGCTTCCCAGCAGCGGGCCGAGGCATGGATCGGATCAGGGCGAGGTGCTCCTCGGCGGTGATCGTGCGCACGGTCAGGGCTTCGGAGGTCACCTCAGGAGCCTAACGCTGGGACTGCGGTGGATCAGCCGCACCTGCTGGGGCTGACCAACCGCGCGCCGGCGTGGATCAGGTCGAGGCGTCCGTGACCAGCTTCCGGATGGTGGGAAAGGCCGGGGAGGTCGGGTGGGTGAGGGTGAAGTGGTCGCCGGGGACCTCGACCCGTTCGGCGTCCCCCACCAGCCGCCTTGGCCCTGGCGACGTAGGTGATGCTCTGCTCGGGCGGGACCGTCACGTCCTCCCGGGCCGCGACCGCCCACACCGGGCAGGGAGCCGGGACGAGAAGGGACGGGTCGGCAAGCGCGTAACTCGCGGGCACGGCCGCGGGGCCTCCGCCCATGAACGCCGAGACCCCTTGCGCTGTCCTCGAGTCGTTGCCCGCCCCGGTCAGGTCCAGGAGGCCACCGAGCGAGATTGCTCCTCGTGGCCGGACCTTGGGCTCCCCGCCGGGGGTCTTGGCGCTGCGTGAGGCGGCCCAGCCGGCGAGGTGGCCACCGGCGGAGTGCCCGACCAGCACGACGTTGTGGGCCAGGCCGTCAGGCAGGTCCTTCCCGGTGAGCCGGTCGATCGCGTCGGCGACGTCGGTCAGCGTGTTCGGGTAGCCGCCACCTCGACCGATGCGGCGGTATTCCACGTTCCACGTCGCGAACCCGAGGTCGGTGAACGCCTCGACCAGCGCGTCCATCTCGTCCAGGCCGCAGTCCGCGAGCCAGAAGCCTCCGTGCAGCAGTACGACGGTGGCCAGTGGGTCGCCCTTCGGCATCCGCAGGTCGGCGAACTGGGAACCGTGGGTGTCGCCGTAGCGCTTGCGTCCTGACCCCTGGGTGCTCGGCCGGGCCGGTTCGTCGTCGCACGCGGTGAGCAGTGCAGCCGCCCCGGAGGCGGCGAGGAAAACCCGGCGGGTGAGGGTCAGACGCCGTGCGCGCGCAGCCACGCGAAGTCCGCCTGGTGCTCGGCTGCTCCGCCAGGCGTCTCGCAGATGACCGGTGCACCGGCGTCGCGGACCACCCCGGCGAAGTCGTGCTCGTCGAGCTGCCCGTTGCCGAAGTTGGCGTGCCGGTCTGCGCCGGAGTCGAAGGCGTCCCGGCTGTCGTTGGCGTGGATCAGGTCGATCCGGCCGGTGATCGCGCGGACCTTCTCCACCGCGGTGGGCAGCTCGATGCCACCGGCCCAGGCGTGGCAGGTGTCCAGTACGAAGCCGACCCGGTCGGCGCCCTCGGCTGCGGAGATGGCGTCCCACACCCCGGCGATCCGGTCGAGGTGGCGGGCCATCGCGTTCTCACCCCCGGCGGTGTTCTCGATGAGCAGCGGGATCTTGATGTCGGTCGCCTCGATCGCCTTGCGCCAGTTGTCGAAGCCCTTCGCTGGATCATCGGTCTTGTTGACGTGCCCCCCGTGCACGATCAGCCCCTTGGCGCCGATCTCGGCCGCTGCGTCCATGTGTTGCTGCAGCAGCTTGCGACTGGGGATCCGGATTCGGTTGTTGGTCGTGGCGACGTTCACGATGTAAGGCGCATGCACGTAGAGGTCGACGCCGGCCGCCTCGGCGTCCTGCCGCAGGCCGGCTGCGCCTCCGGCGTACCTGATCTCGGGGCCCTTGTAGCCCTGTGGGTCGCCGAGGAAGAACTGCACCAGTGAGGTTTCGCGGACCTGTGCCTCGGCCACCGGGTCGGTCTGCTCGACGTGTGCTCCGATGGCGATCTGGCTGCTGGAACTCATCACCCCAGCCTAGGCTCCGGTCATGACAACGGAAGTGTTGGAGGAGGGCCGTCCGGCCATCGAGAACACTCCGGGCTTCCTCGGCTACGTGCTGGCCGTCGTCGTCAGCTGGGTACTCGTCTCCGGTGGTCTGGGACTGGTCACGTCTGTGAGTGACTTCGAGCCGGAACTGCTGAGGGCCGACATCGACTTGGAGTGGTTGATCGCCGGCACGGTGTTCTGGGCAATGATGTCGGGGTTCTTCGCTCTTGGGGCAGCTCCGCTCGGCGTGGTCGTCGTGCACTTCGCGTGCCGGAACGTGGAGCGCAAGTGGGTCCACGTCCTCGCCACCGCGCTCGTCGGCGGGCTGGCGGTCTACGCCGTCGCCCTCGTCTTCGATGAGTCCCCGGGCGACTGGGACAAGGTGGCAGCCGGGGTCGGCTTCTGCACGGCAGTCGGGCGGGCTTCGGTGATCCCGCTTGTGCCCGCCGTACGCCGCGGTCGACTGGCGACGCGGTCCGTCGGCGGCCCTGTGGACAACGATTTCCGTCCTGGCCGTACTGCTTGTTAACCTTGCGCGTCGCTCTCCCCCGATGGGAGCGCTGACACCGCACAGCCCTCCTGCCACGGAAATGCCGTGGCCGCCGAGTCCGAAGGAGGTGGAGAACGCTATGCGCACCTATGAACTCATGGTCATCCTCGATCCCAACCTCGAGGAGCGAACCGTCCAACCGTCGCTCGACACATACCTCAACGTCGTTCGCAACGACGGAGGCAGCGTCGACAACGTCGACGTCTGGGGTCGCCGTCGTCTCGCCTACGAGATCGACAAGAACGCCGAAGGCATCTACGCCGTGGTGTCGCTGCAGGCCGAGCCTGCAACCATCAAGGAGCTCGACCGCCAGCTCACGCTGAACGAGTCCGTGCTTCGCACCAAGGTCATCCGCCCTGACGCTCACTGAGCCCACCGACCGATCCTGACGAACACCTAGGGAGACCCACATGGCAGGCGAGACAGTCATCACCGTCGTCGGGAACCTGACGGGAGACCCGGAGCTCCGGTTCACCCCGTCGGGTGCCGCGGTCGCGAACTTCACGGTCGCCTCGACGCCGCGCAATTTCGACAAGCAGACCAACGAGTGGAGGGACGGCGACACGCTGTTCCTGAACTGCTCGATCTGGCGCCAGGCCGCTGAGAACGTCGCGGAGTCGCTCCAGAAGGGCATGCGTGTCGTCGCGCAGGGTCGGCTCAAGCAGCGCTCCTATGAGACCCGTGAGGGTGAGAAGCGCACCGTCGTGGAGCTCGACGTCGAAGAGGTCGGGCCCAGCCTGAAGTACGCCACCGCCAAGGTCCAGCGCATCCAGCGCAGCGGCGGAGGAGGTGGCTACAGCGGTGGCAACACCAGCGGCGGCGCCGACCCGTGGGCATCCAGCCCTGCCCCGCAGGGCCAGCCGGCAGCTGCGCCGGCCAGCCAGGGTGGTGGCAACCAGGGGTCCTGGGGCGGTCAGCAGGGGGGCCAGTCCGGCGGCCAGCCACAGCAGAACGACCCCTGGGCAGCCGGCGGCTCGGACGAGCCTCCGTTCTGACTCAGAACCGACAACTACACAGCGCCGACCAGTTACACAGCCCAATCCGAAAAACACAGCCCATCCGAAACCATTCCGGCCTCAGTCATCACGCTCAGTCATTCTGGGTCATCACTGTGGGCCGGGCTCACGAAGGAGCACCACAATGGCCAAGGCAGTGATTCGCAAGCCCAAGAAGAAGGTTTGCCAGTTCTGCAAGGAGAAGGCGTCCTCTGTCGACTACAAGGACACCAACCTCCTGCGTAAGTTCATCTCCGACCGCGGCAAGATCCGCGCCCGCCGGGTGACCGGCAACTGCGTTCAGCACCAGCGCGACGTGGCAACGGCTGTCAAGAACGCCCGTGAGGTCGCACTTCTGCCCTACACGTCCACGGCGCGCTGAGAGGAGACGAGATGAAGCTCATTCTGACCCAGGAAGTCACCGGTCTCGGCTCCGCGGGCGACGTGGTCGACGTCAAGGACGGCTACGGCCGCAACTTCTTGATCCCGCGTGGATTCGGCATGCGCTGGACCCGCGGCGGCGAGAAGACCATCGACTCGATCAAGAAGGCCCGCGACGCACGTTCGGTACGCGACGCCGACCACGCCGTCGAGGTGAAGGCCAGGCTGGAGGGCTCGACGTACGCCGTCAAGGTCCGCGCCGGCGAAGGCGGCCGTCTCTTCGGTGCCGTGACCGCTGCGGAGATCGCATCGGCGATCGCCGAGGCGGGTGGCGAGGTCGACAAGCGCACGATCGTGGTCGGCAACCCCATCAAGTCGCTCGGCGCACACACCGTTTCAGTCAAGGTGCACGACGACGTCGAGGCGACTGTCAGCCTCAACATCGTCTCTGCCACGCATTCTGTCTGACGAACTCAGCAGCCGAAGGCCGTCCCCCTCAGCTCGAGGGTGGGCGGCCTTCGCGCTTCTCGGGCTGCTTGCGCGGCTGGACCTCCAGTGGGCCGGCGCCGCCGAGCCACCTGCGCCGGTGAACCCGGAAGAGGAAGTAGCCGAACGCCACGTTGGTCAGCGCCGAGAACACCAGCGTCGTGGACTCCAGGTGAGTCACGCTGCCGCCGATGGCGATCACAGGGAGTACGCCGACGACGGCGAACGCCCAGACCAGCAGCCCGAAGCGTTTGGCGACGTAGGTGTCCGCCGGGGACTGCTGGGCCCCCAGCATGCCGATCTCGCGCGCCAGGAACAGGCAGAACGCGATCTGCGGGAGCGAGGCGAACCACTCGCCGGAGGCGTCGAGCTGGTGGTGCAGCTGCGGGATCCACATCGGCACGCTCACGACGCCGGCCAGCCCGGCCAGCCAGCGGCTCGAGTCGAAGCTGTCGTCGGCCCGCGCCAGGGCGAAGGTGCCCAGGACCACGAGCACCCAGCCGAGTGGGTCAGCGAGTGCGTCGTACCGCTGCCACGAGGGGGACGGATCGGCCGGGAACAAAGCGCTGCCGATCACGATCACCATGCCCATGGCGATCTTCTGGAGCGGTGACATGCCGCCAGCGTAGAAGCAGTGAGTCGTGTGTCCCACGACGCGCTCGGGCGCGTCCTCAGGCACACGACTCGGGCTGGTCAGGCGCCCAGCCGCATCCAGCGGTCGCCGCGAGCCCGCAGGAGCAGCGTGACGGCCCGGCCGCCCATGAAGCAGGTCGCGAATGCGACCCAGAGCCAGGTCAGGCCGTTGCCACTCACCAGCCAGGCGGCGGGGGCGAACAGGGCCAGCGTGACCAGCTGTGCCCAGGCCAGGTAGGCGCCGTCGCCGGCGCCGATCAGCACCCCGTCGAGCACGAACACGATGCCGGCCAGAGGTTGGGCGAGGGCCGCGACCAGCAGGACCGGCACGAGCAGGTCGAGCACGGCCGGGTCAGTGGTGAACAACCGGCCCAGGACCGGAGACAGCGCCGCAAGGGCCAGTCCGGTGACCACACCGCTCAGCCAGCCCCACCGCTCCATCCGGCTGGTCACAGCCCGGGTGCCCTCGGCGTCGGCAGCACCCAGGTAGCGCCCGGTGATCGCCTGCGCGGCGATGGCGACGGCGTCCAGGGTGAAGGCGAGGAAGGTCCAGATCGTCAGCGCGAGCTGCATCGTGGCCAGGTCGGCCTCGCCGAGCCGGGCCGCGGCGTAGGTCATCACGAGCAGCGAGGCACGCAGCATCAGTGTGCGCATGATCAGCGGTACGCCGGCTCGGCCGGCCTGCCTGATCCCGGGCAGGTCCGGACGCAGCGACGCAGCCTCCCGCTGCGCGCCTCTGACCACCACCCACACCAGGGCGAGTGCCGAACCCAGCTGGGCGATCAGCGTGCCGAGCGCGGAGCCGGCGATGCCCAGCCCGTCGAACGGTCCGGCGCCGTAGACCAGGACGAGGTTGAGTGCGATGTTGGCCAGGTTGCCGACGACGGCCACGACCAGGGGCGTGCGGGTGTCCTGCAGGCCACGTAGCACGCCGGTGGCGGCGAGCATGAGCAGGAGCGGCACCACGCCCAGCAACGCGATCCTCAGGTAGGTCTCGGTGAGCTCCGCGACGCGGGCCCCGGGGCCGAACAGCGCGACGATTGCACCGCTCAGTGGCCAGGTGAGCGCAGTGAGGACCAGGCCGATGAGGGTCGCCAGCCACAGACCGTCGATGCCCTGGACCAGCGCTCCACGGGTGTTGCCGGCCCCGACCTGGCGCGCCACCGAGGCGGTGGTGCCGTAGGCCAGGAAGATGCACAGGCTGACCAGGGTCCCCAGGACGGCCGAGGCGATCCCGAGCGCCGCGAGCTGAGGGGTACCGAGGTGACCCACGACCGCGGAGTCGGCGAGCAGGAACAGCGGCTCGGCCACCAGGGCCAGGAAGGCGGGTACGGCAAGGCGGAGGATCTCCCGGTCCTGGGCGCGGCCCCGCTCCCTGTCTCCGATCTCCCTGTCTCCGATCTCCCTGTCTCCGATCTCCCTGCCTCCGATCTCTCTCGGTCGGATCTCTCGATGCCGGACCAGCCCGGCTGCACGGACGCGCGGCCTGTCCTGCCGAGCCCCGACCACGGGGTGAGGCTAAACCCGGTCCAGCAGGCCTGCTGCGCGTACGGCAATAACGTTGGCTGGCCGCGTTCGAGCGCTGCCGGTGCCTGTGGACAACTCGGACTTTCTGTGGGTATCCCAATCTGCGAGGGGCTTTGTCGATAAACAAACTGCGCGATCCCAGATGGCGAACTGGTGAACACCAGTGGGCGAGAAATCTTTCATCCACAGGCTGTGAGCACGCGTTACCACAGGTCAGAGGCGGTATTGGCAGGAGAATCTTTTCTCCGTCCACAGCCGGGCCAACAGCCGGCGTACCCCCCTGGCGGCGTGTTCCACCGATGAACAGGGTTATCCACAGGCACCTGTGGATAACAGTCTTGGTGACCCCGGCCCCGGAGGCCTACTCTGCGGCGTCCGGGTCTCCTTACCGCCAGGTACGGCGACCCGGGCAGACCACACGGGCACACCACTGGCACGCCACTAGTCACACAACTGGTCACACCACTGGGGCGGGTCACCGGGTACCTCGGAGTTGTCGGTGCTCCCCCTTACCTTCGCATGACACCGGGAGCGAGGAGGGCCGCGCGATGAGCATGACCGAGTCGAGCGGGGGATCCCAGAGCGGTGCCGCCGGGGTCGCGACGAGCGAGTCGTGGGCAGGTGAGTCGTCGTTCTCGAGCGGCTACCCGAGCACCTTCGCCGACGACCCGGCGGGCAACCAGGGCTCTGCCAATCAGGAGCATTGGTCGGGCCGGATGCCTCCGCAGGACTCCGACGCGGAGCAGAGTGTGCTCGGCTCGATGCTCATCTCCAAGGACGCGATCGCCGACGTCAACGAACAGATCGGTGGCGGCGACTTCTACCGCCCGGCCCACGAGATCATCTACGACGCGATCGTCGACCTCTACGGCCGCGGCGAGCCGGCCGACCCGGTCACCGTGTCGGCCGAGCTCCATCGTCGCGGCGAGCTGCTGAAGGTTGGCGGTGCGCCGTACCTCCACACACTGTCGGCGAGCGTCCCGATCGCCGCCAATGCCGGCTACTACGCCACGATCGTGCGCGAGAAGGCGATCTTGCGCCGGCTCGTCGACGCCGGCACCAAGATCGCGCAGATGGGCTACGCCGGGGAGGGTGAGGTCGACTCCACCGTCGATGCCGCGCAGCAGGAGATCTACGCGATCGGGGAGAAGCGGCATCAGGAGGACTATGCGCCGCTGTCCTCGATCATGGAGGCCACCCTCGATGAGATCGAGGCGATCTCCAGCAACGAGGGCACGACCGGCGGGGTGCCGACCGGCTTCGCCGACCTCGACGAGCTGGTCAACGGCTTCTCCGGCGGGCAGATGATCATCGTCGCCGCGCGTCCCGCCGTCGGAAAATCCACCCTGGCCCTGGATTTCTGTCGGTCCGCGTCGATCCACAACAACCTGACCAGCGTGATCTTCAGCCTGGAGATGTCCAAGAGCGAGATCACCATGCGGTTGCTCTCGGCGGAGGCGAAGATCCCGCTGAACAGCATCCGCAAGGGCCCGATGACCGACGAGGACTGGAACAAGCTCGGCCCGAAGATGGGCCAGGTCTCCGGGGCGCCGATGTTCATCGACGACAGCCCCAACCTGACCATGATGGAGATCCGGGCCAAGGCGCGGCGGCTCAAGCAGCGTCACGACCTGAAGCTGATCGTGATCGACTACCTGCAGTTGATGACCAGCGGCAAGAAGGTCGAGTCCCGCCAGGTCGAGGTCTCGGAGTTCTCCCGGCAGATCAAGCTGCTGGCCAAGGAGCTCGACGTCCCGATCGTCGCCATCTCCCAGCTCAACCGCGGTCCGGAGCAAAGGTCGGACAAGCGCCCGATGATGAGCGATCTACGTGAGTCCGGGTGTCTCACTGCCGGCACCCGGTTGCTGCGTGCTGACACCAACGCCGAGGTCACGATGGGCGAGCTCATGTCATCCGGCGCCACCGACCTCCCTGTCTGGGCCCTCGACGACAGGCTGCGGCTGGTGCCGCGGACGCTGACCCACGCGTTCGCCAGCGGGGTCAAGGACGTATACGAGCTGACCCTGACCTCAGGGCGCACGGTCACCGCGAGCGCCAACCACCCGTTCCTCACTTACGAGGGTTGGATGCCGCTGAGCGAGCTGGTCGAAGGCGCTCGCGTCGGATCGATCCGCCACGTCCCGCCACCGCTTGAGATCAAGCCATGGGATGACGATGAGGTGGTCCTGCTTGCGCACCTGATCGGCGACGGATCGTTCGTGAAGCGGCAACTGATCCGGTACGCCAGCCTCGATGAGGACAACCTCAACACCGTGGCGTGGTGTTCGCGCAACCGCTTCGATGTCTTGGCCGTTCGCGACGAGGCTCCGTGTGACGAGGCTCCGTGTGACGAGGCTGGCGCTGCCCGGGTCATCACGCTGCGTCTGCCGGCGCCTGACCGCCTCGCGCGCGGACGTCGCAATCCGATCGCCGCCTGGCTCAATGAGCTCGGCCTGTTCGGCCTGCGCAGTCACGAGAAGTTCGTACCTGACGGTGTGTTCAGCCTCCCGAAGGAGCAGGTTGGCCTGTTCGTGCGCAATCTGTGGGCTACCGACGGGTGTGTTCGCGAAGGCAAGAACGGCCAGGCCGCTGTCTACTACGCGTCCACCAGCCGACGACTCGTCGACGACGTGGCCCGGCTGCTCGGTCGCTTCAACGTGTTCGCGCGGGTCAAGACCGTCCGCAAGGCCGGCCACCGCCCGGGCTACCAGCTCTTCGTCCATGGCGCGGCGAACCAGCTGCGCTTCCTCGAGGATATCGGGGTCCACGGCGCTCGCGGCAAGATCGCCGACCGGCTGATTCCGCGTCTGCGCACGCTGAAGTCCAACACCAACGTGAACACCGTGCCTGCCCAGGTTTGGGACGAGGTGCGCAACGTGCTGCGGGACAAAGCGATGACGCATCGGGAGTTTGCAGCGGCCATGGGGACCGAGTTCAGCGCGTCGGCCATGAGGAAGCACTCGCCCAGTCGACAGCGCCTGGGCAGAGTGGCCGAGGTCCTCGGCAGCGCAGAGCTGGAGGTCATGGCCACCAACGACGTCCTCTGGGACGAGGTGGCCTCCATCAAGCACGTCGGCAAGCAGGAGGTGTACGACGCCACGGTGATGGGCATGCACAACTTCATCGCCAACGGCATCGCGGCCCACAATTCGATCGAGCAGGATGCCGACATCGTGATGCTGCTGCACCGCGAGGACATCTACGAGAAGGAGTCGCCGCGCGCCGGCGAGGCGGACATCATCGTCGCCAAGCACCGCAACGGCCCCACCCGTGATGTCGTCGTCAGCTTCCAGGGCCACTACAGCCGCTTCGTCGACATGGCCCACTGAGCTGAGCGGCGTCTCGATGACACCTGATACGACATGACCCTGGCACTGGGGATGTGGAGCTTCTCTCGAGCCGAACTGATGCGGCGTCGGCGCTGAGTCCAGGCACGGGCTCACGGTATTCGAGCCGCTGGCGCCCATCCGCGTGCTTGACTGGTCGTGCTGCCCCAGACCCGGTAAGGACCTTTGAGAGTGCTGTCTTTTGCGAACCGGGGATGTAGATGAGCAACGACGTCGACGAGCCGCTGGTCACCGCGGGCGAGAGTGGGGCCGAGACCGCGGCCCAGAGTGGGGCTCAGCTTGCTGATGAACGTGCCAGGAGCCGGCGCGGACTGGAGCAGACTCTCACCACGATCGCCGAGACGGTCAGGATCTCGTTGCCTGGCTTCGATGAGGTCAGCATCTCGACGATCGACAGCCAGGGAAACGTGCTCACCCGCGCGGGGACCGGCGATCTCGTCCGGGACCTGGACCAGCTCCAGTACGCCCTCGGCGAAGGCCCGTGCATGGACAGCGCCAGGGGTGCACCGCTCATGGTGGTTTCCAGCATTGAGCAGGACCCGCGGTGGCCTCGCTACGCTCGCGCGGCGGTCGAGAAAGGCGTGCGGTCGCTGCTCTCGGTGCCGTTGAAGCTGGGCGGGGGCCGGACGCTCGGCACTCTCAACATCTACTCGACGACCCGCGACGAGGTCGACCCGGCTGCCGAAGTCATCGCCGAGCGCTTCGCGGCATACATCGTGATCGCCCTGGAGAGTGACCCCGAGCCCGACGGCCTCGGGGAGGCGTTGTCGTCGCGCAAGCTGACAGGTCAGGCGATGGGGCTGCTGATGTCCCGGCACCAGCTGACCGAGGACGCTGCCTACGCGGTCCTGGTCAAGCGGTCCGAGCGCGCGAACCTCAAGGTCCATGAAGTCGCTGCTGAGATGGTCAGGGAAGCCGACGCCACGGGGCTGGCGGTGCCCGGCGCCGCTTTCTGCTGAGCGATCTCTCACCGCACGAACAGCGCACCTGGGACGCGCGGAGCAGGGACGTGCCGCCATTGACACAACCGGGTCCCCCGACTCAAAGGACGCCCAGCTTCTGCTGGTCCGAAGGCCCAGCTTCTGCTGGTCGGAAGGCAGGGGGTTGGTGCGAACGGAGGTGTAAACTCAAGGACGATACCCATCGCAAGGACTGCCCCGGACCCGGCAGGATGTCGGAGAAGAGGTACCTCGCCGGTGTGTCCAAGGCTTGACCACAAGTGGTTGCACGTCCTTGAGCAGGCAGAGTGACGGCCTCCAAGGGGTCAGGGGATGTCGTGCGCACGTTGATTGCCAATGAGCCTTCGCTGCCCGATGACAATCCGCACGCTTTCGGAGGGCTGCAGCGACTGTGCAGGGCTGCTGTCAGAGTTCTACCCGCCTGGGGTGTGGGCGTGAACGTGATGTCGGATGGCGGGGAACCGACCACCGTTGCGTCGTCGGGCGCCGTGAGTGCGGAGATCCAGGAGTTGCAGTTCACCCTCGGAGAAGGACCGTGTCTGGATGCCTTTGCGCTGAGACGACCTGTGTTGACGCCCGATTTGGCGCTGGAGGCCCGGAGCCGATGGCTCGACTACGCTCCGGCCGCTGGGGATCGCGGAGTGCGGGCGGTTTTCGCGTTCCCGCTCCAGATGGGTGCCGCGCGACTGGGCGTGATGGACGTGTACCGCGACGAGGTGGGACCGCTGTCACCCGAATCCTTGACTCAAGCCTTCTCGTTCGCCGACGCGGCGATGGACTGTCTCCTCGACGCCGCCCCCGGCCCGGGCGAGGACCCGGGCTCGGGCGAGGACTCGGGCGCGCCTGGCCTCGACGATGCGCTCGAGAGTCACTACGAGCTCTACCAGGCGCAGGGCATGGTGATGATCCAGCTCAAGGTGGGTCTCGACGAGGCGATGTCACGGCTGAGGGCCTATGCCTACGCCTACGAACGCCGACTCGGCGATGTCGCCGGAGACATCGTCTCCCGTAGAATGACTTTCGAGACGGAGGAATCGTGAGCACCACTCTCCTAGCTGGTGAAGGAAACCGAGCATGACCACCATCCAAGTTGAACGACTCGCAGAGGTGTTCGTCGATGTTGCCGACACGCTCGTCGAGGAGTTCGATCTGATCGAGTTCCTGCACATGCTGACCTCGCGGACCGCTGACCTCATCGCAGCACGGGCAGCGGGCCTGCTCCTGGCTGACACCCGGGGACGACTGCAGCTGATGGCCGCCTCGGACGAGCGGGCAGAGATGCTCGAGCTCTTCCAGGTTCAGGCCGCGGAGGGACCGTGTCAGGACTGCTACCGGCAAGGAGCCCCGGTCGTCAACGTCGACCTGACCGAGGCTGCGCAGAGGTGGCCCAAGTTCGCACCACGCGCCGTGGCGGCTGGCTACCGGTCGGTGCACGCCTTCCCCCTGCGCCTGCGAAACGACGTCATCGGCGCCCTCAACATGTTCGGGACCGAACTCGGACCCATGGAGCCGTCGTCGGTGAAGATCGTGCAGGCACTGGCGGACGTGGCCACCATCGGCATCATGCAGGAACGCGCCATCCATCGCGGCGGCGTGCTGACCGAACAGCTGCAGGCGGCGTTGAATAGTCGCATCGTCATCGAACAGGCCAAGGGCGCGCTGGCGCAGATCCACTCCTGCAACACCGACACGGCGTTCGAGATGCTCCGCGACTACTCGCGTCGCAACCATCGGCGGCTGGGGGAGGTTGCCCAGGCAGTCACGACCGACCCCGCCAGTGTTGCTGACCTCACCAGCCGGCGCGATCGAGCACGCGAGTGACGATGTTCCTCTCGGTGAGCTCACTGGCGAACAGAGCAGATGCGGGAGCTGCGGCGAGACTTCAGCACGGCCCAACGAAGCCGGGCGCGTGACCCCGATGGGTCACAGCCAGGCCTGATCAACCGAGCTGCGTCCGGCACCTGCGGTCTTGATCGTGGCGTGCGGATCCCCCCGCGCGACCACGGCGTCCGGCTTCGCCACACCGCGGCCGAGGCAGGCAGCGGGTCTGTCATCGCTGCCAAGTGCGTGTGGGGCACTGGCACGCGTTTGACGACGCTCGCGGACGGCAAACCTTGGCGCCGGGGCACAAGGATATGAGAGTGCTGAGGTGGCCAGTCATCCTCGCCACGTAGGTTGCGGGGCATGGCGCGCACTGCACTCGTCCTCGGTGGAGGCGGAATCACCGGCATCGCCTGGAGCTGGGCATCCTCAAAGGCCTGGCTGACGCGGGCTTGGACCTGAGCGGGGCAGACCTCGTGATCGGTACCTCGGCAGGGTCGGTCGTCGGAGCCCAGATCACCTCGGGGCGCTCCCTGGAGGGGCTCTACGCCACCCTGCTCGAGCCGGCGGATAAGGAGATCGGGGCTGCGATGTCGCGCCTGACCATGCTGCGGATGCTGCCCCTGATGCTGATGCCGGGCACCCAGGAGCGAAAGCTCGCCAGGGTCGGCAAGATGTCGATGCGCGCCCACCCGCCAGGTGGTGAGAACCGGATAGACGCGATCCGGTCCCGCCTCGGGCTGACGGAGTGGCCCGAGCGTGATCTGCGGGTGACGGCGGTGGAGGCGGAGCGCGGCACGTTCGTCGCCTTCGACAGGCACAGTGGGGTCGATCTGGTGCATGCGGTGGCCGCCAGCTGCGCCGTACCTCTGGTGTGGCCGGCGGTGACGATCGACGGCAGGCACTATGTCGACGGTGGCATGCGTTCGACGGCCAACGTCGACCTGGCCCGTGGCGCCGACGTGGTCGTCGTGATCGCTCCGTTGCCGCAGGCGTACAGCAAGGCCACCTCCATCAGGGCACAGCTCGCAGAGACGGGCGCCAAGCGGACCGCCGTGATCACCCCCGACGAGTTGGCGCTGGTCGACATCGGTCGCAACGTCCTCGACCCGAACAAGCGTGCCGACGCCGCGAGGACGGGACTGCGTCAGGCTGCCGACGTCGTGGCGAAGGTCAGCAAGGCCTGGGTGGAGGAGTCCGTGTGACGACTTCCTGGTCGAGGGCAGCGTCGGTGCTTGCCTGGGTCACTGGCCTGGGATTCGGACTGCCCGGGCTCTACGGGACCTGGTACTTCGCCACCCACGATCAGGTCTGGCAGTTCCTCGGGTTCCCGACGTACGGCGACGGGCCGTTCGATCGGGTCGGTCTGGAGACGTCGGTCCCGCTGCTGTTGGCGTTCTTGATGATCTGCGCCGCAGAGCTGGTGTGTGGCTGGTGGCTGTGGCGCAGGCGGGCGATGGGAGGCGAAATCGCGCTTGTTCTGCTGCCCTTCGAGTTCACGTTCTGGCTTGGTTTCGCGTTGCCGCTGGGGCCTGTGCTGGGAGGGGTCAGGACCGTGTTCGTCCTCCTCGACTGGCGTGCCGAGCGCAGGCGAGAACGTCTCAACCCAACCTGAGGCCCGGACATCCGCGCACTGACTGCGGATCAGCTGGCGGTTCCCTGCGCCATCCACCCCCGCAGATGTGGTGCCGCCCACGGGGCAGCACCATCGGCGCGCCGGTCAGGGGATCCAGGATGACCTCGCAGTCGAGTCCGAAGACGGCGGTGACGACCGAGGCGTCGATGACCTCGCGCGGCGAACCCTCGGCGAGGATCACGCCGCGCCTCATGGCGATGATGTGGTCGGCGTAGCGGCAGGCGAGGTTGAGGTCGTGCAACACGATCACGATCGTCGTACCCCGCTCGCGGTTGAGGTCGGTGAGCAGGTCGAGCAGCTCCACCTGGTGGTTGATGTCGAGGAACGTGGTGGGCTCGTCGAGCAGCAGCAGGTCGGTGTCCTGGGCCAGCGCCATGGCCACCCAGACGCGCTGGCGCTGGCCCCCGGAGAGCTCGGCCAGCGGGCGCCCCGCCAGGTCGGCGGTTCCGGTGGCCTCCAGAGCGGCCTGAACGGCGAGCTCGTCCTCGGAGCGCCACTGGCGAAACCAACCCTGGTGGGGGTAGCGCCCCCGACCGACGAGGTCGGCGACCGTGATGCTGTCGGGTGCCACGGGCGACTGCGGCAACAAGCCGATCAGCTTGGCGACGTCGATGCTGCGCATGTCCTGCAGGCTCCTGCCGTCGAGCACGACCTGGCCGCCCGAGGGACGCAACAGCCTGGCCATGCCCCGCAGCAGCGTGGACTTCCCGCAGGCGTTCGCCCCGACGATCATCGTGATCCGCCCGTCTGGCACCTCGACGTCGAGGTGGCTGACGACGTCGTCCCCTCCGTAGCCCAGGGAAAGGTCTCGTCCGCGCAACTCGTGCGTCATCCGCCCAGTCCTTGCCGGTTCGCGGTCACCAGCAGCCAGACGAGGTACGGCGCGCCCACGGCGCCGGTGACCAGGCCGGTGGGGAGAGGCGAGCTGAATGCGTTCGCCGCGATCAGATCGGAGGACAGCAGCAGGGAGGCCCCCACGAAACCGGCCGCGAGCACGTGTCCGCCCGCCGGGCCCAACAGCCGGCGCGCGAGGGGGCCCGCGACGAGGGCGACGAAGAGCACCGGCCCGACCGCCGCCGTGGCGAACGCGATCAGCACCACCGACACCGCGATCAGGGCCAGGCGATGGAGCTCGACCCGGGTGCCGAGAGCTCGCGCCGTGTCGTCGCCGAGCTCGAGCGAGCGCAACGGCCGCTCCAGCAGGATAGCGACCGGCAGCAGCACGACGAGGGCGACGATCAGCGCCCAGAGCTGCCCCGGCCCGGCCTGGCCCACGGAGCCGACCAGCCAGGTCATCGCCTGCCGTGCCTCGAAGAGCTCGGCCCGCGCGACGATGTAGCCCACCAGCGAGAGCATCAGCTCCGAGACTCCGATGCCCACGAGAATGAACCGGTAGCCGCTCAGGCCCCCACGGAAGGCGAGCACGTAGACCAGCGTCGCGCTGACGAGGGCGCCGATCAGCGCCGAGCCGGAGATCGCGACGCTCGAGGCGTTGAACAGCACGATCGACGCGACGGCCGCGAGGCTCGCACCGGAGGACACCCCGACGAAGTCCGGCGAGGCCAACGGGTTGTTCAGCAGCTTCTGGAAGATTGCCCCTGACACGCCCAGTGCAATGCCGGCAGCAAGGCCGGTCGCGGCCACCGGAAGGCGCAAGCCACGCACGATGAAGTCCGTCGCCGGGTCCTGGGACTGGTGTGCAAGCGACGCGACGACCTCCCACGGGGTCAGGCCGTAGCTGCCGACCATCATGGTCAGCACCAACAGTGCGAGCGCGAGAAGTCCGAGGCCGGTGGTCACGAGCAGTCCGAGCCGGCGCCGGGCCCGTCGTACGTCGGCGGCCCGCGTGCCCACCGGCGGGGCCTGCGGGGGAGGGGAGAGGGTCTGGGTGCTCACAGCTTCACCAGGTTGCGGGATCTGACCAACGCGATGAACACCGGGGCACCGAGGACGCCGAGGACGACGCCGACCTGGAGCTCGCCGTTGGCCAGCACCACGCGACCGAGGATGTCGGCACCCAGCAGGACCACGGGGGTCAGGACCGCGGCATAGGCCAGGATCCACCGGTAGTCGGGACCGCAGAGCAGCCGCGCCAGGTGGGGTACGACGAGCCCGACGAACGTGATCGGCCCGCAGGCCGCGGTGGCCGCACCGCAGAGCACGGCGACGGTGGCGAACATGACGAGGCGCGTGCGGACCACGTGCTGCCCCAGCGCCACCGCGATGTCCTCACCGAGTGCGAGACCGTTCAGGGCGCGACCGGAGAACAGGGCCACCGCGCACCCGACGGCGATGAACGGAAGCACCTGCCAGAACACGGGCAGGTAGCGCCCGGCGAGCGATCCGACCTGCCACATCCTGAGCTCGTTGAGCGCATCGGAGTGGGTGATCACGATGGTGCTCGTCACCGACGAGAGCCCGGCGGTGACGGCAGCGCCGGCCAGGGCGAGCTTCACGGGTGTCGCGCCCTCCCGGCCGAACGAGGCGATCGAGTAGACGGCCAGCATGGCCGCCCCCGCGCCGAGGAACGAGAACCACACATAGGTGCTCAACCCACCGGCCCCGAACAGCATCACGCTCGCGACGATCGCGGCCGCGGCACCGGAGTTGATGCCCATGATCCCGGGGTCTGCCAGCGGGTTGCGGGTGACGCCCTGCAGGATCGTGCCGCTGAGACCCAGCGCCGCGCCGACCAGGACACCCAGCAGCGTGCGCGGCACCCGGATCTCGCGCACGACGGTCTGCGCCACCGAGCCCGAGCCGGGGCGCAACAGCGAGTCCCAGACCGTCCCCAGGGTGATCGCGCGGGACCCCATGGTGATGCTCAGCAGGAACACCGCCACCAGGACCACGCCCAGGACCAGCAGTCCGGCGAGCAGCCGGCGCTGGTCCCGGACGCCGGAACCCGTCGTCCTCGCGAGGCGCAGCGTCGCGGTCATGTGAGGTCGGGGTCAGCCTTCTCGATCTCGCCGGTGAGGCGGTTCAGCTGGTCGGCGTACGTCGACCAGGTGTGCATCCAGTAGGCCGGCCACGTGGTGTACGCCTTCGCCTTGAACGCCTCGATGGTCTGCGCCGTGGGGGCCTTCTCGAGCGTCTCGTAGTTGTTCGGGTAGTTGCGGTCGTCGAAGAGCAGCAGGTCCGGCTGGTACTGGTCGACCTTCTCGAAGCTGAGCGTCTCCCAGTAGGGGAAGTCCTTGTCCGGCGTCTTGGGGGTGATCACGTCCAGCCCCCACTTCTGGAAGTCGAGGAGCTCGGGGGCGTACTTCGGTACGGCGACGGCGTACTTGTCGTCGTAGGGGCTGATCGCCAGCGCTGTCAGGCCGGGCTTGGCCGCAGCGGCCTTCTTGAAGGTGTCGAGCGCCTCGGCGAAGTTCGCCTTCGCCGCACCTGCGGATCCGGCCGTGACGTCGGCGCCCAGGCTGGAAGCGAGCTTCTCGTAGCCCTCGATGAGCTCGACGATCGAGTCACCCTGCGACGGACCCACGATGGGGGCCAGTTCGGCGATCTTCTTGCTCTTCGCCTCGACCCCGCCTTCCATGCCGCTGTAGGCCTTCTCGGCCGGCCACCAGTCACCGACGATCAGGTCGGGCCGTAGGGTCGCGGCCTTCTCGACGTCGATCTTTCCCCAGGTCTCGCCCAGGACCGTGATGCCACGAAAGTCCACTCCCTTCAGGCCCACGTCGTCCTTGACCGGTCCGTCGGCGTAGATCGCAACCGGCTTGATCCCGAACTCCATCAGGGCTGCTGCGGCGTATGCGTGCGCGATGATCCGCGTCGGCTTCTGGTCCAGCGTGTAGGTCTTGCCGTCCCCGCTGACGAAGGACCAGCCGTCGTCCTTCGACCCGGTCTCGGCCTCAGCGCCCGAGGAGCCGCAGGCGCTGAGCGTGAGAAGGCAGAGCGTGAGAAGGCAGAGCGTGAGGAGGCAGGGCGTGAGAAGGCGGGGCGTGAGAAGGCGGGGCGTGAGAAGAGCGGCGAGAGTGACGATCGGTGCTCGAGGTCGTGAGGTCACGGAATGTCCTTGGGCAGAGACGGCAAGTAAGGTGAGGCTAACCTAATCGAGTCGGTCTCTGCCATGGGCCTCACCCCGCAACCGGTGCTCGACCGGGTATGTCCCGATGCTGTGCCAGGCTCGCGCTGTGGGCATCCGCATCGGCAGCACAGTCGTGAACTGTGTCGACATCGAGACCATGACCGACTTCTGGAGCGAGGCGTTGGGGCTGGTCCCGAACCACCGCGCTGCCGGTGACGTCTTCCGCGTGCTGGGCGGTGAGCACGCCAACCTCTCATTGCAGGTGGCGCAGACCCCGGTGACGGCGCGCGACCAGATGCACCTCGACCTCTACAGCGACGACACCGCTTCGGAGGTCGAGCGGCTGGTCGGCCTCGGCGCTGTCCGGGTGCGCGAGGTCGAGGACCCCGCAGACTCCTACGTCGTGCTGCTCGACCCCGAGGGCAACGAGTTCTGCGTCTGCTCGGTGGCCTTCCTCTGAGTCCCGGATGGCGCGACCTTCTGCCCGCGCTCGGTCAGGCCCGCGCTCGGTCAGCCCCACGCTCGGTCAGGACAAGTCACCAGAGGACTTCGTAGATGTGCCCGTCGGTGCCCCGGAAGACCACGTGCTGGGTGTTGGGACCCTCGACGGTGAACGCGGCGGGGTCGTCGGCGGCGCCGGGCAAGCCGTAGGCAGCCGTGAGGTCCACGTGGCTCGGCGTACCGCCACCCGGCACCCACCAGAGCTCGTGCAGACGGCCATCGCCGGAGCGTAGATCACGTGCTTGGTGTTGGTGCCGGCCTGGTAGTACGCCTCCGGGGTGCCCGTCGCAGCAGGCGCACCTGCCTGCGCGGTGAGATCCCAGCCGGCCACCGGAGCAACGTTGGGCCAGTAGAGCTCCCAGACGTGGCCGTCCGTGCCGACATAGGCGACCTGATGGGTGTCGTCGTGCGACGTGTAGTACGCGCACGGGTCGCCGGCGGCGCGAGGTGTCCCGGCGAAGTCAGAGAGGTCCTCGCCCGCGACCGCGCCGGTCGTCCAGTAGAGGTCGCGGATGACACCGTCGCCGCTGCGGTAGACCACGATCTGCGTCCCCGCCCCGTTGACGAACGCCGAGGGCCGACCAGCAGTCGGTGGTGCCGACGCACTGGCGGTGAGGTCGCCCCCGCCCTGGACGGGGGCGTTCCCCGTCCACCACAGCTCCTGGAAATGCCCGTTGGCCATGGCGTAGATGACGTGGTGGGTGTCCAGCGCGGCGTGGTAGTAGCCGACCGGGTCACCGGCGGCGTGTGGCGCACCAGCGGTCCCGCTCAGGTCGTCGACACCGACCGCGCCGAAGTCCCAGTACAGGCTGCGGACCTTTCCGTCCGTGGCCCGATAGAGCAGGATCACCTGGGGGCTGGCCGGATTGTTGTAGAAGAACGGCGACCCCGTCGCGGCCGGTGCTCCGGCGTTGGCGGTGAGGTCCGTCGTACCGGTGCCACCCCGGGCGTCGCGCCACAGCTCGTGCAGGTGCCCGTCGTTGTCGCGGTAGGCGATGTCGTGTACTCCCTGCGCGGGAATGACCAGCCCTGTTGGGTGGCCGGCGGCGTTCGGGGTGCCGAACTCGCCACTGCGGTCGACGAGGTGCGCCGAAGGATCCTCCACGCGCACCGTGAAGCCGCCGGGGATGGCTGAGGTCACGTGCACCGCCACGCCGTTGTCGGCTGTGAACGAGCTGCCGGCCGGCAGGGCGGTGGGTTTGCCGTCGGGCGTCGTGGTCAGCAGTGCCACGGGCGCCATGCTGTTCTGCGCTGACCCGTTCGGGCTCGAGGTCTGGACCCGGTAGACGATGACGCCCTCCGCGGGGATGTTCATGTCGAACTGGTCGACCTTCTTGCGGGCCTCGACCATCAGGTACGGGACCTGGTTGCCGATCCGTGCGGCCGCGCGACGACCGGTGGGCGGGGGCTGGACGAGGCCGACCGTTGCAGGTCGTAGGTCGCTGCCAGGCCGGCGTGCTGGGCGACCGCCGACTGGTCCAGCCAGCCGATGGCTGCCTTGGTGTACGCCGAGGGGTGGGTCGCGCCGTTCGAGGCCATCTCGTCGTACATCCCCATGTTGCCGCCGAACGGGTAGAGGTCGTCGAAGGCGGTGAGACAGTGCATCAGCTCCATCGCCCAGGTCCCCACACCCTCGGCCATGGCGAACCGGGCCCAGAAGCCACCGCGCTGCGCCGTACCCGCTCCGGGGCCACCGAGCATGACCAGCGCAGCGGCGTCGAAGCCGGCGTCGCGCAGCTGCAAACCCAGCTCACTCTCGAACCGGTCGGGCGCGACGTCCTGCTCGTCGATGGTCCTCATCGCCATCACCACCGCGTCCAGGTCGGCTCGACCGGAGGAGGCGGTGTGGATGTAGGTGCGCAGCGAGCGGTCGGTGCCGAGGGCTGCGTTGGGGTCGTACAGCACCCGGGCCAGGATCTCGGCCGCCCAGTCGGCGGGGACCGGCTGGTCCGGGGGGGTGGGCTTTGGACCGGTGCACCGGTACGAAGGCGATTCTCCTGAGTCCGTTCCAGGTCATGGCAATGTCTCCCTCTAGGTCTCCCTCTAGGTCTCCTTCTTGCGAGGACCCCCGCCGTCTCCAGGGTGAGGAGCCATTCCGGCACCCGGAGATTGGTGCCCGGAGATGGTGCCCGGAGATGGTGCCCGGAGATGGTGCCCGGAGATGGTGCCCGGAGATAGTGCCCGGAGATAGTGCGGGGCCCGCAGTTCCCAGTGTCGTACGTGGGATCGGCCGCGTCTACGGCGTGCAGATCGAGGTGTTCGGCTCGAAGTGCACCACCGTGAGCGGAAGACCTCGCAGGGCTTCCTGGCGGTAGGCGTACTCCAGGACGGTGGTCGCTCGCGGGATTCAGGGGCGCGGCCGGATGCCGCTTCTGTCCCAGAATGCTGCGGACCTGGCCCCCATGTCAGGCGCAACGGTCCTCGGTCTCGGGACCAAAGGCCCTGATCCCGACGGGCCGGGCGAGGGAGGATCGAGGAACCGAACCCGACCTCAGGAGGTACCCCGTGACCCAG
>Ga0075530_1000187_pt1 | contig 28059 bp, 24 predicted proteins | sample NGEPerD_2_FD_75101 | JGI IMG/M metagenome (GOLD analysis project Ga0075530, IMG submission 75101) | Arctic peat soil microbial communities from the Barrow Environmental Observatory site, Barrow, Alaska, USA - NGEE PermafrostL1-D | ecosystem: Environmental > Terrestrial > Soil > Wetlands > Peat ... | reverse complement strand
GGCTGGGAATCCTTTCACGACGTCAGCCAGTCAGCGAACGGGTCACCTTCCTATTCTTCTGTGCCCGTGCCGCGTTGTCACCCCCGAAAAATACGCAGCAGGCGTACAAAGGGCCGGGTCTACGTGTCGAATTTGCGCATCATGGACCGGGGCAGCGTTACGGCACCACCGCCATTTCGTCTTTGCGCCTGACCGTGGCTGGGCCAACTACCCCACAGGGACCGACCCCGATGGCTCGGGTTTCCCGTCGAGGTCGGCCCTTGCTTCGCGATCACCATCAGCGCGCGTACTGCGATGGTCCTCATCTACACCTGGCACGTCGACCGTGGCGCTATCTGCCCTATCCGCCGCAAACCTGTCCCGCCAGCGCCTCGGCGATGACATCGGCATTTGTGTCAATCACAACCGCGCTGGTGACGGACGCTCCCTCAAACAGCAGCGTGTTGTTGAGTACCCCTGCGCCGGCTCCCGAGCCATTAGTTATGAGGTTGGTACCTGCACCTGAAGTGAAAGGGTCGTTCGCGACCTCGAACTCCACGGAAACGGAAGAGCTGATGGGACCATTGGTCAATGCAAAGCTGATCGTGCAGCGACCGTCGACCAGTGCGCCGACGGAGTAGGTGAGCTGTGGGTCCACCACGAACGTTTGGTCGCGACCGCTGCCTTCGCTCAAGACCGTATCGTCCGAATCCCCGTAGAGGGTATCGTTGCCGCTCTGGCCGTACAGCCCATCCGCGCCTCCGCCGCCGACGAGGATGTCATTGCCGGAGCCGCCCCGGAGTGTGTCGTCACCCCCGAACCCGCAGAGGATGTCGTGGCCGCTGCCACCCCGCAGGGTATTGGAGTCACCGTCGCCCAGCACCACCTGGTTGCCGCTGTTGCCGCGGCCAAACACCACCTCGTAGCCAGGGACACTGCCGGTATCGGCCGCCTGGGCGCAGATATCCTGTTGCGCTGTCACCGTCCGCGCTGGGACCATGACTGCCACGAACATCGTAAAGAGCATGGTCAGTGTGAAAAGTCGCTTCATGGAGTCGTCCTTCCAGTTGGGTCCAGGTGACGCCTGCACCCTGTGCTGATGCGTATGCCATGCCGGTCGCGCCACCATTGCGTCCGCGTGATCGGACCGGCGACGGTAATCACGGGTGTATTCCGGCGCGGTGAATGACACCGGCCTGATGGTAGCCCCAGATCGTGGTTTGTGGACCCTTTCGCCAGCATACCGAACTGCGTCAGAGCGGTCAAGCCCATATGGCCAGCTGGCGCCAGTGAAATGGCTTTCGATTTTCTGTGGGAACGTCACCCGACAGGCCCGGACCTGAGTTTGGCCTACAAGTCTGCGCTGGGATCACCAATCGGCCCGTCACAGCTCCAGGGCGATTTCGATCAGGGCGCGCTTGAGGATGTCGGTCGCCTCCGCCGAGACCGCGCTGATCCGTACGTGATTCGGCAGCTGCTCGTCGGCGATGTCATGCACGAGGATGCCGCGTTCTTCCAGCCTCGGCACGAAGAACGCCGTGTCGCCTCGCTCGAAGCGTGCCAGCAGGAAATTCGCCCAGGACTGGTACGGCGGGCTGATCATGCTCAACTTGCGCAGCTGCCGGTACAGCCTCCCCTTCTCGATCGTCACGCGTCGCAGTGTCTCCTTCACCCACGACCAGTCATCCAGGGTCGCCAGCGCCGCCAGCACCGCTTCCCTGGACGGGCCAGTCGACGTGCGGTGCGTTTCGAGCTGCTCGATGATCGACGGCGGAGCGATAGCCCACGCAAGCGGCCAGTTCCGCAGCCCTGCCCACCACTCCATTGATTGAAAGATGATCAGGTTGTCAAATTCCCGTGCGAACGGTGCGGAGGTCCGGGGCGAATATCCTCCATGGCGCTCATCGATCACCGTGAGCTCGCACTGGCGAGTAAGCCGCACCAGCTCATGCACCTGCACCAGCGTGCCTGTTGGGTCGTTCGGGGACATCGCAATCGCGGTGGACGCCTTGGGCAACCTCGACAGGTCCGGTGGGACACCGAGAGAGAAATCCGGCTGACGCGGCACGGTGATGGCAGGTTCGGCCTGGTCCAGCGCCGTGTCGAGCTCAGGGTGGTTCGTCGGCGGGAACATCACCATCGGCCCTGGTGTGGCACGCCAGGCGACAAGCGCCCGGTACAGGTCACCGACACCAGCCCCGAGCAGCACCCAGCGGTGATCGATGCCGTAACGCTGTCCGAGTCGCCGGCGCAGCGTGAGCGTATTTTCATCGATCGACCACGGAAACAGGTCGGCGTCGCCCAGAACATCCGCGACGGCGTCCGTCGGCGCGAACGGATTGACCAGCGAGTCCAGGCGAATGATCGGGGGATGGTTGGTGTGATCTTCCGGCGCGCTCATCCAGTCCGAATTGTCCGGGATGAGATATCGGGCTGACGGCCGGTGTAGAGGGTTCGAAACCGCGGATCATCCCGGACAACACCGTCGATCCCGAGCCGAAGGATCACTGGCTCATGCACCACGGGCAACGCCACATTGCGCACGGGCGTGCCCCCTGGTGTGAACCCGTGATAATTCCCGAGATGCGCGTGACCGTGGAGCACGAGCGACACGGAATGTCGATCCACAACCCGCCCGAGGATGGAATTCCCAAGCATCCAGTGCTTCGCAATCGGTTCGTGGCCCAGCGTGCTGGTGGTTGGAGCATAGTGCATGGTGACGATCGTAAGGTCCACCTCCTCACCGCGCAGTGCGTCCAGCGCCGCTTCGAGTCGCGCCGCTTCTCGACGCGCCCGAACGGCGACCGCCTGGCTGAATCGGGTGGAGATCAGGTCCGGTGCTTCATCGGGCCAAAATCCGCCTCCATATCCCCCGATACCCGCCAGCCCGATGCGAAGGCCATTCTCCAGGAGGAGCACCGTCGATTCACCATCCAGCAACCTGACGCCTCCGGAAGCCAGCATGCGCCGGAACTCGCGTCGCCGCACACTGCGCCGATCGTGATTGCCCAATACGGCAAATACCGGCCTGTCGATCATCGCGGTCAATTCCGCCACCGCCTCGACTTCGGGCAGGCGCCCGTTCTCGGTCAGGTCTCCGGTGAAGATCACGATATCGGCGGAGGCGGACATCGTCAGCAGGCTGTCGCGGATGGCCGGGGAAATCTGGTCGCGCAAATGCACATCGCCGACGGCGACGATCTGGACATGCTGCTCTTCCTCCGCGGATTTCTCCGTGCCCGTGTTCACGAACGTTCGTCCTGTCAATCGATCGAATAGTGGCGCTGGCCCACACGGGCGTCACCACATGACTGCTTGCCTGAGTGTACCGTAGCAAGATTCCCTCACGAAGCTCTCGCCGTAGCCGGGTCCGCACCCGTATACTGAATCACCGAACCCGACGATCCGTGAATGGCATGGCACGTGTCAGGTCAGCCGCCGGATGTCCATATGACGACCACACGCGCTTGAGGAATCATGTTGCACTCTTCATCTCATCAACCTTCATTGCATCGGTGGCGACAATCCCTTGTCGTCACCGTGATGGCCGCCTTCATGCTGTCGATCGCGGCGCCGTTCCAGGCCGAGCTGGCGGGCGCCGCGATCCAGGCGCCCGATGTCACGGCCGATGGCGTCTATGCGTTCGACCTGGCCACCGGCATCGAGTTGTTTGCCCGCAACGAGCATGAGCGGATGTCCATCGCTTCCATCGTGAAGGTGGTCACGGCGCTTGTCACGGTCAATCACGCCGAGCTTGATCAGCAGGTCGTCATCGTGGAATCCGATCTTGTCGATGACCCAGCGTATTCGAACATGGACCTGCACGCTGGTGACACGCTCACTGTTTCGCAGCTGCTGTACGGGCTGCTGATCCCATCCGGCAGTGATGGGGCGCAGGCATTGGCGCGTCATGTCGGAAAGATCATCTCCGGAAGTGACGATCCGGCCGTCCAGCTCACCGCCTTTGTGGATGAGATGAACCTCTTTGTTGCCGAAGCTGGCCTTGAGAACACAAGGTTCACCAACCCGGATGGCGTTGACGCGCCAAACGCGTACTCCTCTGCCTACGACATTGCCATTTTGAGCGGCATGTTGATGAAGAACGAGTTTCTGGCCAGCGTGGTTGGTGAGCCAGGATACTCGTTCATTTCGGTTGGGCCGGAGGCACGACAGTACCAGGCCGGCAGCACGAACCATCTGCTGGGGCAGTCCGGCGTGGTGGGCATCAAGACTGGATCCACCGACAAGGCCGGAGGATGCGTCGTGCTGGCGAGGAAGGTGAACGGCGGCGGCTCGATCGTGATCACCTCAGTAATTGGCGCCGATCTCACATACAACGGTCTCGCCATCGATGTGGACGAACGCTGGAACGACGCGCTGCGACTGTTTCAGTTCATGGATGCGAATTTTGTCTGGCTGCCGCTCAACGACGCTGGTACGTTCACCAACCTGCCCACCGAGCTCGCGGTCTGGAATGTGAAGGTTCCGGGCGACATCTCGGTCCCGGTGACCATCAGCGATGAGATCAGGACGCGGTATCAGATCGCGTTGAATCCCGACGGCGGCGGCCGGATCGATTTCTATTTCAATGATGACCTGGTAGGGTCCGTACCACTGGAAGCTGCCTCCGCCAGTCGCTCCCTGTCGGAGGCGTCGTCTTGGCAAGGGGGTGTCTTGTGACGAAACATGATTCGCTGGACCATGACACCGAACGCGACTATCGTGGCGAGCGCTTGCAGCGCGTGCTGGCGCAGGGTGGAGTCGCGTCGCGCCGCCGGGCCGAAGAGATGATCACCGCCGGCCAGATTCGCGTCAATGGCAGGGTCATAACGGAGCTCGGCACGCGGGTTCATCCCTCACGCGACGAGATTCGCGTTGATGGCAAAGTCCTGCGACCTCAGCCGCCACGATACATCATGCTCAACAAGCCGACTGGCTTCATCACCACGGTTAGTGATGAACGTGACCGCTGGACCGTGATGGATCTTGTGGACGTCCGGGAACGCGTCTACCCGGTCGGTCGCCTGGACCGCGCCACCCAGGGTCTGGTCATGCTCACCAATGATGGTGACCTCGCGCATCGGATCATGCATCCCAGCTACCGGATCGACAAGGAGTATTTTGTCTTCTCCGACACGCGCCCGACTGAACCTCAGCTACAGCAGCTCCGTGACGGTGTTCGGATCGACAATCGCCGGATCATTCCTGAAGATGTACGACTCCACCGGGAAACAGTCGAAGGAACCGCCATTAAGATCGTCCTGCACGAGGGGCTTTACCACGTTGTGCGACGGTTGATGGACGCGGTGGGAATCCCGGTGACGCGATTGCGCCGGACGAGATTGGGACCGCTCCATGTTCAGGGTATTCCAACCGGGTCTTGGCGAGACCTCACACCGGGCGAGCTGGTCCAGATATTCCAGGCGGTGGGCATGTCCGAGGTTGACGCGGACAGGGCAAACAACGCACGCACGATTCAGCTCACACCCGTTGGGGGATTTTCGCACCAGGCTTCGGGTTCAGGCGGCGCTGGACGTCCGGCTCCCCGTCCGGAAGCGACGTCAGGCTCGAATCGCCAGGAGCGTGAGGGTCGACGCGGATCAAGTACTGAGACAGGGGGACAAGGTGGCAATCGATCACGAGGACGAGGAAACAGCACGGGGAGAGGCAATCGTCATGACAGCAACCGATCATCGTCGAGCAATCGCAATCGACGGTCCGGGCGCCGCGGGTAAATCCACCGTCGCTGTTGGCGTTGCCGATGCGCTCGACGCGCTGCTGTTCGACACGGGCGCGCTCTATCGCGTCGTCACCCTGCTTGGCCTCAGCAATGACACCGATCTGGACGATCAGGCCGCATTGGCTGCCCTTGCCCGCGACGCCAGTATCGTGCTCAAGCCAGCATCAGTCCAGGATGGGCGCACCAGCGACGTGCTCGTGGACGGCGAAGATGTCACCTGGGAGATTCGCCGTCCCGCCATCGACGCAAACGTGTCTAGGGTGTCGGCGCATCCAGAGGTCCGCCATGCCCTCTTGCGGGTCCAGCGGGACATCTCGGCGGGCATTCGGGCTGTGCTCGTCGGTCGGGATATCGGAACCGTTGTCCTGCCGGACGCGGGCCTGAAGATCTATCTCGACGCAAGCCCCGAGGAACGCGCGCGACGCCGGTACAACGACATGCGCGCGCAAGGTGAGGACATCACCTTCGAAGCGGTGCTGGACGATCTGCGACGACGAGATCGATTCGACACGGAACGCCGGGCGTCGCCCCTCCGCAAGGCCCACGACGCCACCGTCATCAATACCGACGGTCGTGATGTCGATGAAATCGTGCGGGATATTGTCTCACTCGCTGGCGCGCGAGGCATCTCTCCGGAACCGATCCGATGACCAGCAGGTTTCTCTCGACAACCGGTGATCCCGCCAGGGGCACCGTTCGTGGCGTCTGGTTTCGGATGCTGCGCGCGCCTCTGGTGTTGCTCGCCCGCCTGGTCGTTGGGCTGCGTATTGTGGGAATCGACAACGTACCAAGCGATACCGGTTTACTTGTGGTCTCGAACCACCTGCACAACGCCGATCCGGTGCTCATGGCGATCGCCTTTCCACGTCCCTTGCATTTCATGGCGAAGGAGGAGCTGTTTCGCTTCTTCCCGCTTGGCTGGATTTTGAGCAGGTTCGGGAACTTTCCCATCGCCAGGGGCAAAAGCGACCGGCAGGCGATCCGCCACGCGATCAACGCGCTGCACCACGATGTTGCCGTCGGCATGTTCCCCGAGGGGACACGGAGCAAGAAGATGGCGCTCTCTTCCGCTCATGCCGGAGCCGGGCTTGTGGCGATTCAAGGCAATCACCCGATTCTGCCAATTGCGATTACCGGGTCCGAGCGGTTGCCGTTCAATGGCAAGCGACCTCCTCACCTGATGCCGGAACCTGGTCACAAGGGCGTGCTCATCCGCATCGGAAGTCCCTTTTCCTTGCCGGAGACCGGAGCCACCGGAAAGCGGCTCACCGCCGTCGAGGCGACCGACATGATCATGCTGGCAATTGCGGAAATGTTGCCTGACGCCTATCGTGGCGACTATCGCCCGTTGGAAGAATCGTCGTCAGCATCCGGGATGAGCTCCGATTCCGCCCGGAGTGCTGCCTCGACGAACTGATCGACGCTCAGCAGGTTGCCTTCCTCGTCCTGGTCACCCCATGGCATTTCCAAATCGGCGATGTGAACGGTGTCGCCTTCCTGGATTCCCTGACGAAGCAGCTCGCCCTGGATACCACTGCCCTCCAGCACGCGCTGGAATCGACGCACCGAGTCTTCGAGATCGAAATTCGTCATGCGGGTGAAGCGCTCGATGCCCTTCCCGGTCACGTCGAAGATGTGCGCTGATCGGCGCGTGACCTCCCAGGCGCGGTCGTCCTCGTCTCCGAGGGTGTAGACACGACGCTTGGGCGCCGCCTCATCCGCGGACCGCTGTTCGGCTTCACGGAGATCGATCTCCCTGAGCTCCGCCGCAACCTCAAGCATCAACGCCTGGACTCCTGCACCCGTGGCCGCCGAAATTTCGTAAAGTCGGCTGTAGCCCTGTTCACCCAGGTGCTCGCGCAGGTGCGCCATGTTGTCTCGCGCTTCCCGCAAGTCGGTCTTGTTCAGGGCGATGAACATCGGCTTTTCGGCCATTCCAGGGTCAAATGACGAGATTTCCTCATTGATCGTTCGAAAATCGTCGAGCGGATTGCGGCCTTCGAGTCCTCCCGACGCATCGAGCACATGCACCAGCACGCGCGTGCGGCGAACATGCCGCAGGAACTCATGACCCAGACCCGCGCCACCAGCCGCCCCCTCGATGAGGCCAGGGATATCCGCCATGACAATGGCCTGACCCGCCGGACCGCCGATCTCCACCACACCGAGGTTCGGTTGCAGTGTCGTGAACGGGTAGTCCGCAATCTTCGGTTTGGCCCGCGTGGTACTGGAGAGCAATGTGGACTTTCCGGCATTTGGCAGCCCAACCAGGCCGACATCGGCGATCAGGCGCAACTCGAGCCGGAGCCAGCGTTCTTCGCCCGGCTCACCCAGCTCCGCAATACGGGGCGCCTGCCGGGTCGATCGCTTGAAGTGGACGTTCCCAAGTCCACCCCTGCCGCCGCGTGCGATCACCAGCTCATCACCGGGTTTGGTCAGGTCGGCAATCTGCTCCCCCGATTCGTCGAGATAAACCACCGTGCCCGCCGGGACCTTGACGATCTTGTCACTGCCGTTCTTGCCGGAACGATTGCGCCCGCTGCCCGCGCCACCCGGCTCGGCCTTGTAGAGATGGACGTACTGAAACGGGAGCAGCGTGTTCAGGTTGGAAACGACCTGAAGGATCACATCGCCGCCCTGACCGCCGTCACCTCCGTCGGGGCCGCCCTTGGGAACATATTTCTCTCGGAGGAACGAAGCGGAACCATTTCCACCTCGCCCCGCCTCCACGAAGATTCGTGCGGTATCGACCAGCATCGCGCCAGCTCCTTACAGGATTGGTTGCTCAGATTCGGGAAATGCGTACGATTCGCACGACACAACACGTCATGATACCAGCAAGCAGGCGATCCGACCCGCTACTCCAGGAAATCGCGCAGCATGCGGGCGCGGTCGGGTTGTCGCAGCTTTCGCAACGCCTTGGCCTCGATCTGGCGAATCCGTTCGCGGGTGACGCTGAACTCGCGCCCCACTTCTTCCAGCGTGCGGGCCCGGCCGTCTTTCAAGCCGTAACGCATCGCCAGCACATCGCGCTCCCGGTCACTCAGGGTGTTGAGGACGTCGCCGACCTGCTCGCGCAGGATTTGTCGGCTCGCCGCATCAGCCGGAGCCGGAAGTTTCTGGTCTTCGATGAAATCGCCAAGGGAGCTGTCTTCTTCTTCGCCCACCGGCATCTCAAGACTGATCGGATCCTGGCTGATCTTCAGGATTTCCCGCACCCGCTCTGGTGTCATTTCCATGTCCCTGGCAAGCTCGTCGGTGGACGGCTCGCGACCCAGCTCCTGTTGCATGCGGCGGCTTGTGCGGATCAACCGGTTGATCGTTTCCACCATATGCACCGGTATGCGAATGGTCCGGGCCTGGTCCGCGATGGCGCGGGTGATCGCCTGGCGGATCCACCAGGTCGCGTAGGTGCTGAACTTGAACCCCTTGTGGTGCTGGAACTTCTCGACAGCCCGGATCAGGCCCAGATTGCCCTCCTGCACCAGATCGAGCATTCCCATGCCCCGGCCCGAGTATTTCTTCGCAACGGAGACAACCAGGCGCAGGTTCGCTTCGGTCAGCGCCACCTTTGCGGATTGGCCTTCGACCAGCATTTCCCGCCATGCCCGGAGTTGCCGGACCCTGCGGCGCTGAAGCATGTCACGCACGTCCTCCTGGTGCGGCCATGAAGCTGGGTCAGCCAGCTCCCGCTGGATATCCGCTGGCAACAGGCGCCACTCGATGGTGCGTTGCCTCAGGAGATCTTCGAGCCTTGGCGCATCCTGATCGAGCTCGCTGGCGACACGATCGATCAAACCCGCTGGCAGGTCGGCAATCGGCAACAAGGCGGAAAGCCGTTCGAACCGCGTTGCCGGAAGCTCGCGTTCAAGACCGTCGGCGATCTGCTCGACGATCGCCCACCCGGCACGGAATGAATGGTAGATTCCCATCCCGATCTCCACCGGATCCACTTCATCGTCATCGAACCCCATCATGCCGTATCGCGCCAGGAGATCGTGAAGATAGCCCGCCTGTTCGATCGACTGAGCCAGCGAGACCTCCTGGTCCCCGGTGAGCAACGGTACCCGACCGATCTCTCGCAGGTACATGCGCACCGGGTCGTCCAGATTGACGCCGGAAAGATCGCTTTCCGCGATGGTCGCCGGCGATTCGCCTCCCTGGGATCTGCTGCCGAGCTCCTCATCGGCCTCGGCAAGCTCCAGCATGTCGGGCTCGTATTGTGAAAGGCTTGTCCGGCGCGGTCGCTCCGCTACTCCGCCCTGAAGCAGCTCCGCAATCCGGTTCAACCGTTGGGTGATCTCAGCGGTGTCTTCCGTGTCGACGCTGTTCGGTACCACCACGTCCAGATCAGTTGGATTCCGCTCGTCACTCATCTGGACATCCTCGCTCGTTCAAGTCGCTTGCCAGCGCGCCTGCACGTCGGATCGAGCCTGCGCCGCGATTGTGCCTCATGATCGAAGCCCAATCGCGGCGGAAGGCGGTCAGTCGTGAGAGTCGAAAACCGGGTCGTGCCGGTACAAATCCCGATAGGTCTCTCTCCGTCGCATGATCCGCACCCCGCTCTCGTTGAGAAGGAGTACGGCGGGGCGCTGGGAACCGTTGTAGTTACTCGCCATGGGAAGACTGTACGCGCCACATCCGGGAATCGCCACCAGATCACCTGTCACGATGTGAGGAAGCGCGATCTCTTCGATCAGGATGTCGCCCGATTCACAGTATTTGCCCACAATCGCCACTGTGCGTTCAACGACTCCCGGCACATCGCGATTTGCTATGGCTGCTGTGTACCCGGCATCGTACAACGAAGGTCGTATATTGTCAGCCATCCCGCCGTCAACTGCAACATAGGTTCGCACGCCTGGGATTTCCTTCACAGACCCCACTCGGTAGAGCGCCACCCCGGCCGGACCCGCGATCGAACGGCCTGGCTCGATGGTCAGGATCGGCTCGGGCATGCCGTGGCGCCGGCACGCGTCGCGCACGGCGTCGGTGATGGTCTGCGCCCAAAATACCGCGGTTTTGGGCTGCTGGTCTTCCAGGTAGGCAATGCCGAAACCTCCACCTGGCGAGAGATGGCGCAGTTCGACGCCGTGCTGCTGTCGCATGTGCGCCGCAAACTCGACAAGATCGCTGATGGCGTCCACATAGGCATCTGGCTCGAACAATTGTGAACCGATGTGCGCGTGATATCCAAGCAATTCGAGCTCCGGATGCTCCAGCACAGCGGCCACCGCATCCCCTGCCTGTCCGTTGCTGATCGGCAGCCCAAACTTTGAATCGGCGATTCCGGTGCTGATCTTTCGGTGCGTGTGAACGTCGACTCCCGGATTGAGCCGGATCAGGATTTTCGCCTTCGCGCCTTCACTTCGAGCGATTCCGGCGAGGAGCGAAACCTCATCGAGATTGTCGACAACGATCTTGCCGACCCCCGCCTGGATCGCCTCCCGCAGCTCGTCCGAACCCTTGTTGTTGCCGTGAAACGAAATCTCGGCGGGATCGAAGCCAGCCGCCAGTGCCATGGCCAGCTCGCCGCCAGAGACGACGTCGAGGCCCAGACCTTCGTCCTGAATGATTCTCAGCAACAGCCCTGAGATGCCCGCCTTGCCCGCGTACACCACTCGAATACGAGACCACGCGTCCGTAAACGCCTGCCGGTATGCCCGGCAGTTCTCGCGCAGCTCAAGCTCCGAGAAGAGATAGAGTGGTGTGCCATATTCCTCCGCGAGCGTTGCGAGCGACAGTCCTTCGAGCTCGATCTCGCCTTGATCGTTACGCTTGGTGGTGGTCGGCCAAACTGTTTGATTCATCTTCGTCATCATCCTGGTCAGGGGTTTCGATTGACAATGGCCGCGGCTTCGTCACCGTGCGAGTGTACACAGATGAGCCGTGTTCGCCAGTACACTTCCGTTTCAGGCAGGTAGCTCATGCTGTAGCCTCGTCCCGAAAGTGGTCGAGGTTCTTCATGAACGTTCATCCCTGATCGACGCTGAGTGCGCGTGATCAAAACCTGACCCACACCCGCAACTGGCGAGTCAATGTGAGACACTTGCTATACTTGGTGAGGGTCGCAGATTGCCGTCGTCGCGTCTTTGATGTTCGTGACACAATCAGGCGGCCATCCCGGATACCCCGCGCAGGAGAATATCGCACCGTGCTGCTTACCAGCTGACCACCCTACAACCTGATAGCGCACCAACTCGACCGACCGATCTCGTGTCCGGGGAGTTTTCGGTGTGCGCTCCTGTTGTTGGCCCCGCGCGATATACCTCGAGGATCAATCCATGCCTGCTGTGCCCATTCTCACCGTCACCGATCTTGCCAAGACGTTCATTGCCGAAGAGATTTTCTCACGCGTGTCCTTTCAACTGGTGGAACGCGAGCATGTCGCGCTCGTTGGCGTCAACGGCGCCGGTAAATCAACGGTTTTACGCATCATCGCCGGCATTGAGCACGCCAACATAGGCACCGTTGCGCCGCTAAGGGGACTGCGGATCACCTACCTGCCGCAGGAAGCGTCCTTCAACTCTGACAAGACGTTGCGGGAGGAAGCACGGCACGCCTTTCAGGTCGTGTTGGATATGGCCACCAGGATGCGCGCCATCGAAGCGGAGATGGCGGACGATTCGGCTGACCTCAACGCCCTGATGGAAGAATACGACCGACTTCAGACGCATTTCGAAGCGTCCCGCGGCTACGACATCGAGCACCGCACCGAAGAAGTGCTGACCGGTCTGGGGTTCAGCGAAGAGCAGTTCGATCAGCCCGTGAATCAGCTCAGTGGAGGGCAGAAAACGCGTGTCGCGCTCGCCAAGGCGCTGCTGGCTGATCCTGACCTGCTGCTGCTCGACGAGCCGACAAATCACCTCGACCTCTCGATGCTCGAATGGCTCGAAGATTTCCTGAAGTCATGGAATGGCGCCTGCCTGATCGTATCGCACGACCGCTATTTCCTCGATCGGGTGACAACGCGAACCATGGACCTCTCCTTTGGGCGCCTGGAAGACTACCCCGCTCCCTACGGTCGGTACCTGCGATTGCGCGAAGAGCGCATGGAACGCCGCCGCAAGGAGTACGACGAGCAACAGGAGTTCATTGCCCGCCAGGAAGAGTTCATCCGGAAGTATGGCGCCGGTCAGCGCTATCGCGAAGCGCGCGGTCGCCAAAAGAAGCTCGATCGGCTCGAACGACTACCCCGTCCGATGGAGCACGATCGCCTGACAATGCGGATCGGCGGCGCCGTGCGAAGCGGTCGCATGGTGCTTTCCACCACGACCATGGACATCGGCTACCGGGACGATGAGCCCGACACCGGAACGAGATTGCTGACCACACCGGAGCTGGAGATCGAACGCGGTGATCGTATTGGCCTGCTCGGACCGAACGGAAGTGGCAAGACCACGCTGCTCAAGACCCTGACCGGCAAAATTCCGGCACTGCGCGGCGACTACTTTTACGGCACAAATGTACATCCTGGCTACTACGCCCAAAGCCACGAGCAACTGCGTGGCCGCGGCAATGGCACACCGCTTTCGGTGATCCTCGATACCAAGGCGATGAGTGAAGAATATGCTCGCACCTGGTTGGGACGCTTCCTGTTCACTGGTGACGATGTGTACAAGCTCGTGTCCGCGCTGTCCGGTGGCGAACGATCGCGACTTGCCCTGGCGGTGTTGCTGCTGGAGCAGGCAAATCTCCTGATTCTCGACGAGCCCACCAATCATCTCGATATCAACGCACGCGAATCGCTGGAAGGGATGTTGACCGGGTTCGACGGCACGATCCTCTTCGTTACTCATGATCGCTATTTCATGGACAAGGTGGCAAACAAGCTCTGGATCGTAGAGGAAAATCAGGTCACCCAGCGGCTTGGCAACTACTCGGACTTCATGCGAAGTCTCGGTATTCAGGCCAACGGGATTGACGTAGAGCCTGAGCCCGAGCCGGTCGAGACGCCAGTTCCCGCACAGATGAATGATCCGGATGACCCCGCCATGCTCATCACCGCGAAGGGCAAACCACGTCGCAAATCGACGGCGGAGGTACAGAAGCGGCTGGTCAAGGTCGAGCGGGAGATATCGCGGCTCGAAGGCAAGGTCAACGAGATCGGCGATGCCCTTGCGATCGCGAGTTCCGACCACGATGTGGATGCCGTGGCGCGGCTTGGTGAGGAATACGAGCGCATGCAGGGAGAGCTTGAGGATGTCTATCAACGCTGGGAATCGGTCAGCGCGGAGAACGAGCTCGTCGCCGCGGAAATCGGTGAGGGGTATTGATCACCAATGTTGTCGCCACCAGTTTCGAGATTTGTGCTGGGCGTCACCGGCAATATCGCCGTGGGCAAAAGTACGGTCGTCCGCAAGCTCGCTGAGCTCGGTGCGCACACCATTGATGCCGACCTCGTCTACCGTGAGCTGGTCGGAACTGGTCAACCGCTGCTGGCCACACTCGCAGGGCGTTTCGGTGATGGCATCATCGGCGACGACGGCGCGCTGGATCGAGCGGCGCTGGGCAAGATCGTATTTAGCGATGCAGATGCGCTGCGTGATCTTGATGAGCTCACCCACCCCGCCGTGATCGACGAGATCGATCGCATGGTTGCGGCAATTGATTCCGGCGTCGTGGTCATCGATGCAGTCAAGCTGATCGAAAGTGGCCATGCCGATCGCTGTGACGAAATCTGGTTGGTGACAGCGAATCCCGGCATCCAGATGACACGGCTCATGAATCGCACTATACTTAATGAAGTGGAAGCGCGACGGCGCGTCGATGCCCAACCTCCGGTTGGACCAAAGCTCGAACGCGCCGATCGTGTCATCGATAACAGCGGCTCTCTCGAGTCCACCATCGCCCAGGTCACCGCCGGATGGCGGGAGATCACGCGCCGGGTGGCTCAATAGACGGTCTCACGACGCATCACGGCCATTTCGCGAGAGATTGCCAGGCTCGCCTGGTTCCCGGGCGCTCCCGGGGACAGGGAATGTCACTTGTGTCGTGGAGCCGCGGGAGCCCGCTGCATTTGAAAGGATCCCGTAGTGGCGCGCACAGCAGACTCCTACAAGGTTGACGTGTATTTTGATTACGCCTGCCCATTCGCATGGGCGGCGCAGGTCTGGCTTGATGATGTCCAGGATGAGCTGGGCGACAGGCTGGATGTGAATTGGCGTATCTTCCCGCTTGAGCAGGTGAACACAAGGAATCCTGACTTCAAGATTTGGGAGCAGCCAAACGACGGTTCGAGCAGCACCCTTCGGTCATTCCAGGGCTACTACGCCGCCAAACAGCAGGGCGACGAAGCGTTCAAAAAATTCCACGCCGTGTTGTTCAGGAAGCGTCATGTGGATGGTCGGAATCTCGCGGGTCAGGAAGTGCTCGAGACCGCCGCGGAAGAGGCTGGTCTCGACATGAAACGGTTTCGCGAAGACCTCAAGTCTGATGAAGTGTTCGGGCAAATCAAGGACGATTTCACCAACTCCACCAGGGAGCTCGGCGTGTTCGGCACACCGACGATCGTCTTCGAGAACAACGAAGGGGCATATCTCAAGCTCAACTACGCCGACATGCCCAAGGATCCAGTCGAGTTCTTCTACGATTTCGTCGACACGGTCCGCAACCGCCCGAGCGTGATCGAGATCAAGCGCCCGCGGCCGATGGGGAACTAGCGTCACCGGAGATAAGGCCGGGCGGACAACCGCATTCGCGGGTCCGCCCGGAGACGGTTTTTGGCGTGCTTCGCCTATGCGGCACACGTCGATGATAGAAGCGCTTATGGATCACTCGCCACGCAAATCCATCACTTCGAAACACATCGCCATCGTCCAAACCGGCCTCCTCGGTTGGTGGGACGGCAACGCTCGCGATCTTCCGTGGCGCCATACCCGAAACCCCTATCGCATCCTCGTTGCGGAAGTCATGCTGCAACAGACGCAGGTCGACCGGGTCGTCCCCTACTATCACGCCTGGCTCGATGCATTCCCCAATGTGGCGGCACTGGCCAGTGCCCCAACGGCGGACGTGATTCGCCTCTGGAAGGGGCTCGGATACAACCGGCGAGCGGTCAATCTGCAACGTGCCGCCGTGGCGGTTGTCGAGCGTGGCGGCTCGTTTCCGGAGACAGCCGACGAGCTGGTTTCGCTTTCTGGGATTGGACCATATACCGCGGGAGCCATCGCTTGCTTCGCTTTCGAGCAGGATGTCGCGTTCATCGACACCAACATGCGTCGGGTACTGCATCGGGTCTTTCTTGGGAGCGAGGTTCCCACGCGAAAGGCAAGCGACAGGGAGGTTCTGGCGATCGCCAGTGAGGTAATTCCGCCCGGCGACGGCTGGCGCTGGAATCAGGCGCTGATTGAATTCGGTGCGCTTCAATGCACCGCCCGCCTTCCCGCCTGCATTATCTGCCCGCTCCAACAGCAGTGCGTCGCATTCCCCGCGATCCTGTCCGATCTTCAGGACCATGCGAAGCGCAAGCGCGGTGAGCGCGGCTCCACCATCCCGTTCGAACAGACGAATCGCTATTTCCGGGGACGAATCGTTGATGTGCTGCGCGATCACGACGGCAATTCGATCCCCCTGGAGGAGCTCGGGCCAATGGTCAAACCCGGCTTCGAGCCAGGAGATGTGCTGTGGCTGACCGAGCTGGTCGTCGCGCTGGAGCGGGACGGCCTGACCGCGGTCGCCGAAGCCTCACCGACCTACGACGCCAAAGACGAACCCGGGGCGGCTGCATCCGGGATTCGGGTTTCCTTGCCCAAATAGGACTTCAACAACATAATCGCAACCAACAGGATGCGCGAACTCCTCATGTAGACCTGGCCGTAGAGCTGATGCGGCGCTCTTTGTCAGACACTACCGGAAAAGCCGTCATACCAAGCGAGCGCGAATCTCCGCACAGCCTGCCCTTCGGCAGGCTCAGGGTCAGCATGACGGCTTCTTTTGTGGCGCCTCTATCGGTCAATCAGTGTTGATGGTCTTCCCCGGTCGGCGTGGCAACCGGTGTCCCCGCTCCCGGTATATCGATTTCGGCGCCGCTGGAGGTGACCGGCTCCGCCTCGCGCTCAACCAGCATCTGGTTCATGATCTCGACTTCGGCGCTCTGGGTTCGCACCATCGACTCGGCCAGCTCGACAACATCTTCCTGGTCGCTGCGCTCGATGATCGCCTCCGCCATCTCGATACCCGCGAAGTGATGCCTGTTCATCAGCTGCATGAACAGCACTTCAGCCTCCTCGACCGGCAAGGAGCTCAACTGCTCGACTTGCTCCGGTGTGGCCATGCCTGGCATCAGCCCCGTGGTCGGATGCCCCATCCACGCCATCGCCGGATCCTTGCCCGTCGGGTTGAGATTCCACAGATCGAGGAAGCCCTTCATCGAGCCGATCTGCGATGTCTGGCTGAAGGCGATATCGGTTGCCATCGCGTATATCTGGTCATCATCGGTGCGGAACCGGATGGTGTCGGCCATGACCACCGCCTGGTCGTGGTGAACCTGCATATCGCGCAGGAACCCAGCTTCGGCCGAGTCGTCACCTGGCGTCGTCTCCCGGAGCGTGGCGTACAGGATCGCTCCCGCGGCAAGCACCAACACCATCACGATGATTCCAATGATGGCGGTCATCTTTCGCGTGCCGCCGCCGCCGAATTGCGGTGAGATCGCCAAAATCGCTATCCTTCGTCGTCACCCGCGGGTGTGGCGGCAGGGCTGGCCGCCGGCGTTGCGGCGGGACTCGCAACTGGTGAAGCCGCCGGTGTCGCCGCGGCCGGTGCAGGCGTGCTTGCGCCCGAAGGTGTGGCGGCGCCTTCTCCCTCAGGGGTGCCGCCCGCGGCGGCTGTGGCCTCGGCTTCCGCGGTTGCCACTGCCTCAGGTGGTCCGGAGATGATGGCCGGGACCTGTTGCGGAGTCTCACCCTCTTCCATCGTGAAATCGACGCCACGGCTACAGACCGCGCCTCGTTCAGGTGTATTGTCCGGGTTCAGCCGGTATTCCCGGATGAATGGATCCAGGCGATCATCATCAACGCCGTTGAACTCGATCTGCTTGCCCCAGACCGAGGCGACAACCGGATGTTCCAGGCCAGGATACGGGCTCACCAGCACGTAGCTCTGGTTGGCGAGATCCTCGAGCTTCTGGATGTCCGCGTCTGGCAGATCAGGATCGTAGGTGACCCAGACCGAGCCGTGCTCCATCGAATGGACACCGTGCCGGTTGTAGATCGGATCGGCGTAATAGCCGCAATTCTGCCACGCATTGTTGTGCGGGCCGCCAACCGGCGGGACTTGCGCATAGAGCAACTCGCCCTCGATATGGTTGGCGGCATAGTCCTCGATGCTGAAGTAGGTCGTGACATCGTCACGCACCTGGTACTCCTCGTACTGGCGGAATCCCCACCATCCCGCACCGAGCAGGATGGCAACCACGATCACCGCCGAAACGACGCGGACGATCAGCCAGTTCCGCTTTTGCCGTTCGAACTCCTGGCGTCGGCGCTCCCTGCGCTGCTTGACCATTTCCGGTCGACGCTCGGCCCGCTTCCGAAAACGGATTTCAGGCTCATTGGCGCCTGATGAGTCGTTGTTTGCCATGAAGCTACAGTTCCTTCAAATAGTCTGTGCATGCCGCCCGCAAGGCGATCATCCAATCCGTTCCTTCAACCATGCCCCGACCTCGGGCAACCCGATTCGCACCTGGCCCATCGTGTCCCGGTCGCGAATCGTCACCGCCTGGTCTTCCAGCGTATCGAAATCGACCGTGACGCAATATGGCGTCCCTATCTCGTCCTGCCGGCGATAGCGCTTGCCGATATTCGACGTTTCATCGTAGTCAATCAGCACACCGAGCTCATCCCGCAACGCCTGGAACAGTTCCCAGGCGACCGATGTCAGTTCGGGTTTCTTCGCCAGGGGAAGGATAGCCGCTTTCATGGGCGCAAGACGAGGGGCAAGGCGCAACAGCACCCGCGTATCCTCCTTACCATTGACATCAACAGTCGTTTCCTCGTCATACGCATCAAGCATCACGGTGAGGAACGTGCGTTCCACACCAAAGGTGGGCTCGATCACATGCGGCAGGAATCGTTCCCGGCTCTCCTGATCGAAATACGTCAAATCCACGCCACTGGTTTCCTGATGCTGGCGCAAATCGAAGTCGGTGCGATAGGCAAGCCCGTAGAGCTCCTTCCAACCCATCGGACCGGGGAAATTGTATTCGTAATCAACCGTCCGTTTCGAGTAGTGGGACAGCTCACCGGCGTCGTGTTCACGAACCCGGACACGCTCCCGGTCCAGCCCGATCGCGTCAACCCACTCGCTCATGGCGTTCAGCCAGGAGTCGAACTGTTGCTGCCATTCCTCGGCGCGAATGAAGTACTCGATCTCCATCTGTTCGAATTCGAGCACCCGGAAGATAAAATTGCCCGGTGTGATCTCGTTGCGGAACGCCTTGCCGATCTGCCCCACGCCAAACGGCAGCTTCACGCGCGATGTCTGCATGATGTTCTTGTACTGCACGAAAATGCCCTGTGCCGTCTCGGGTCGCAGGTACACCCCGGTGCCGGTCTCCGATACGGGACCAATGGTCGTCTTGAACATCATGTTGAACTGGCGCGTGTCAGTCAGGGTGCGATTGCCGCAATTCGGACAGGCGATGTTCGCCTCGCGAATCACCGCCGTCAGCTCCTCGGGAGACAGCGACTCCGCGTCGTCTCGCCCCAATTTCTCTTCGAGCAGGTGATCAGCCCGGAACCGTGCCTTGCAGGTCTTGCAATCCACCAGGGGATCGTTGAAGTTGCCAACGTGGCCCGATGCCTCCCAAACGCGAGGATGCATCAGGATCGTGGCGTCGAGTCCGACCATGTCCCGGCGCCGGTGGACGAATGTTTTCCACCAGAGCTGTTTGATGTTGTTCTTGAGCTCGACACCGAGCGGGCCCATGTCCCAGGTGTTCGCGAGACCGCCGTAGATGTCCGAGCCAGGAAAGACGAACCCGCGCCGCTTCGCCAGCGCGACGATCTTGTCCATCGTCGCCGTTCGTTCCCTCGTTTGCTCCGCCATTACGCCTTGGCTCCCGCGGGTTCACGATCCTGCGCGGCCATCTCCCGCAGCACGGCATTGATCCCGGCCGCTTCGTCATCCTCAGGAACGCCGTTCACTTCGTCGTGCATGCGCTGGTACACCTGCGTGGTGACACTGCTGACATGGCCCAGGCGTTGTTGCAACTCGGAAATATCCATTCCCTGCTCCACCGCATGCGCGGCGAACGAGTGTCGCAGCGTGTGCGGCGTAATTGACCTGATCCCGACGCGCTGCGCGTGCGATTTGAGGATCAGCCAAAACCCTTGCCGGGTGAGCCGGTTGCCGCGATGGTTGACGAACAGCGCGGTTTCATCGCGATTGGCGATAATGGGCCGCGAGTCGGCGATCCAGTTCCTCAATGCGCTTCGGCAGCGGGGAGGCAACGGCAATTGCCGCCGCTCGCCGCGTCGACCGTCCAGCTCGACCAGCTGACGGTCGAAGTCGATGTCGCTCACGTTGAGCGAGACCAGCTCGCTCACCCGCAACCCGGAGGCATACAGCAGCTCCAGCATCGCGTGGTCCCGCAGGTGTTCCGGGCGAACTGGTTCCGGACCGATCGGCGCCTTGACCAATCGCTCCACGTCCACCGTGGAGATTGCCCGCGGCTTCGCCTTTTGCACCCTCGGCACGACAATGTCCCGCCCCAGCACCTCGCTCGTCTCGCCCTGACGATGCAGATAGTTGGCGAACGACTTCAGCGCCGCCATCTTCCGCGCCACCGTGGACGACGCATATCCCCGACCGCCGAGATACACGGCATACTGCCGCACATGCTCGTCACACAAATCCGACACCTCTGCAACCTCCGGAAGATCCATTTCTTCCGGAGGGGCGGCGACGAACTTCGCGAGTTGGTTCAGGTCGTTTCGATAGGCAGAGATTGTGTTCTCGGAGAACGCTCGGTCATTCTTCAGATAGTCCAGAAATGCCGCTATTCGGGCATCCATGCAGGTCTTTCCTTTCCACCATTGTGGAGGCGCGCGTCTGTCCTATTGTGATGGAACGCACCGGTTGTGGACGGCGCCGCCGTGCTGGCTACTCACCTCGACAATAAATAGTACGTCATATGCTATCGAATGTCCGCCATTGCCTGCCCAATTGGTACATACGGCATGCCGAATGCCTCCGCGACACTTTCGTATGTCACATGACCGTTCAGGACATTGACGCCTTTCGCCAGCGCGGTATCAGCCGAAACGGCAGCCGCGAAACCCTTGTCGGCCAGCTTCAGGCCGTACGGCACAGTCACACTCGACAACGCAAGCGTGCTGGTGCGTGGCACTGCCCCTGGCATGTTCGTGACACAGTAGTGCACGACATCGTTCACCGGGTAGGTCGGATCACTGTGTGACGTTGGTTTGGACGTTTCGAAACATCCGCCCTGATCGATCGCCACATCGACCATCACCGACCCCGCCTTCATGTTCCCGACCATATCCGCGGTAACCAGTTTCGGCGCTCGGGCGCCCGGAATCAGGACAGATCCGATCACCAGGTCCGCACTGGCGACCGCATCGGCAATCGACTTGCGATTTGATGCCAGCGTGTGGATGCGACCATGCAGCACGTCATCGAGATAACGGAGCCGATCGATGTTGAGATCGACGATCGTGACATTCGCCCCCATCCCGAGCGCGATCTTGGCCGCGTTCGTGCCGACTACGCCACCGCCGATCACGACGACCTCTGCCCCCGGCACGCCCGGAACACCGCCCAGCAATGTGCCCACGCCTCCGTTGGTTCGCTCCAGGTAGTGCGCGCCGACCTGGACCGACATGCGACCCGCCACCTCACTCATTGGCGTCAGCAGCGGCAGGGCGCGATTGGGGAGCTGCACCGTCTCGTACGCGATCGCGGCGACCTTGTTCCTGATCAGCGCCCGTGTCAGGGGCTCGTCGGCGGCAAGATGGAGATACGTGTACAGGATCTGACCTTCGCGCAACAGGTCATACTCACTGGCCACCGGTTCCTTGACCTTCACGATCATGTCCGCGTCGGCGAAGACATCCTCGTGACGCTCGACCAGCCTGGCACCCTCGGCGGTATACTCATCGTCGTTGAAGCCACTGCCAGCGCCGGCCGATCGCTCGACGATCACATCATGACCGTGTAACACATACTCATGCACAGCGGCGGGCGTTGCCGACACGCGGTTCTCGCGGTCCTTTACTTCCCTGGGAACTCCAACGATCATTCAGCATGCTCCTGGTCATAGTTTGCCCCAGATGCATCATCGCTGTGGGGCACAACCCAACGCGGGATGATCCGGCTTTCACCGTTGGTCGCAATCGCGCACGATTGTTCCTTCGAACGCAGATCTTTGCCATCAGCCCCGACGAGGCATTCTAGCACGGAATATTCCGGATTCCGGAACGATATGAAGCCAGCATAGTAAGCTTATGCTAAGGGTTCAGCTGTGAACGCCGCCCCGGCACATTCACTCCGACAACCACCGTCGCACCTCGCATCACACATTGGAGCATTCCAAATCGTGCCAGACCTAACCCAGGGCTTTTTCACCGGCCTGCTCATTATCCCGATGCTGGCCATCATCATCCTCGCCCATGAGTTCGGACACTTCTTTGCCGCCCGCTCAGTCGGCATCAAGGTCGAGGAATTCGGCATCGGCATTCCGCCTCGCGCCCGCGGCTGGCGCTGGAAGAACGTCCTCTGGTCGCTCAACTGGATTCCACTCGGCGGATTTGTCCGGGTCAAAGGCGAAGATGGCCAGGATTTTGAGGAAGGCTCGATGAACACCAAGGGTCCGCTCGCCCGCGGCTTCTTCCTGATCGCCGGATCGAGCGCAAACTTTGTCGCCGCGATCGTGCTCTCGATCATTCTGGTCGCCATGCAGGGTGTCCCGACCGACACCTCGCACATCTATATCAACCAGGTCGAACCGAATTCCCCCGCCGCCGAGGCGCAGTGGCAGCCGGGCGACGCCTTCGTGTCGGTGAATGGCAACGACATCGATGGTCGCGCCGAGCTGGGGAATCTGCTCGACACCACCGCGGGATCAGAAACCACGATCACCGTCCGGCGCGGCGATGAGCTGATCGAAACGACGATCACCCCCCGCGTGAACCCGCCCGACGGCCAGGGGGCGACGGGGGTACGGATTGTCGAGGCGTACATCTCGGGCCTGAAGGTTGGATCGGTCGCTGAAGGATCGACCGCCGCCGAGGCGGGCTGGCGATCCGGCGACGAGATCGTCGCGATCAACGGCGTGGAAATTGAGTCGGTGGCGCAGGGCAGCTCGATGCTCGACGCCGCTTCCGGTGGCTCCGCCGAGGTGACGTTGCTGCGTGACGACGAACGAGTTTCCACGACCATTGCCATCCCTGACGCGACGATTCAGATCACGGCCGTGGCGTCCGATTCACCCGCGGCGAATGCGTTGATGTACGCTGGCGATCGCATTCTCACCATCAATGGCGCCGATGTCACCGATGCCGATTCCCTGCTCAGCTTGCTGCGGGATGCGTCGGGGATAGAAGTGCCTGTGACCGTCGAACGCGAGGGACAGGCGGTCGAGCTTGCACTTTCGGTACCGGAGATTGGTGAAGATGAGAATCCGCTTGCCGTGATCGGCGCGAACGCCTTTGTGGAATCCTGGAGGGATTTGATCGGAATCGACACGAAGTCGAATCGTGCCTTCGAAAGCGTCCCGGCGGGAGAAATCGTTCCCGAAGGCCTGGATCAGTTCTGGTTCCTGCTCACCGGGACCCTTGAGGGGCTCAAGGAGATGGTCACCACCACACCGGACACCGACGACCTGGCCGGACCGGTCGGCATGGGTCAACTGACATCCGAGCTTATTTCCGAAACGGCCCTGCCCGTCTGGTTCACCATTGGCAGCATCGTCATGGTGATCTCGGTTGGGCTCGGCTTGCTGAACTTGCTCCCACTGCCCGCGCTGGACGGGGGCCGCCTGGTATTCGTGATCGTCGAAGTGCTGCGCGGCGGCAAGCGCATCCCGCCGGAAAAAGAAGGTCTCATCCATCTGGCCGGCCTTGCGCTGTTACTGGCGCTGATGTTCTTCGTCGCCTTCAACGATGTCAGTCGCATCATGGATGGCGACTCGATCCTGCCGTAGCTCCGACAAGTGAGGAACCGTAAGGACGGACCTCCGCTGTAGCCTCGGCCCTTTGTGGCAATGCTGGCGCATTAATTACTCCCTGGCATCGAGGGAGCCCACAAGGGGCTCCCGCACGGGCTGCGCCGTGTGCCGACCTTCTGGAATACGCATCATCTCCCGCTCTATCGAACAGTTCATTCGCCAGCATTGGCCCGAAAGTGGCCAAGGCTACTGGGCCGATGTTGCAAGGACTCGATCATTTCAGGCAACGGCGAATGGTGCTTGCCGTAACGACCCGGTTGGCCCAGACGTCGTACCATTACACGAGCAGTCCGTGGCGCGCTGCCTGACCTGACTTTTGAAGTCCGGCGCGCGATGCACGATGGAGGATCCCACAACCTATGTCACTTCTTGCCCCTCGTCGCAAAACCCGCGTGCTCGATGTCGGCGGCGTCGGCATCGGCGGCCAAAATCCGATCCGCGTGCAGTCGATGGCGACCGCCGATACCCGCGACCCCAAAGCCACCCTCGCCCAAATCGAAGATCTCGCAAGCGTCGGCTGTGAGATCGTCCGCATCGCCGTGCCGGACCGCAAGGCCGCGGCGGCCCTGCCGGACATCGTGCCCTACGCCGCCGTCCCCCTGATCGCCGACATCCACTTCGAGCACACCCTCGCCCTCAAGGCGCTCGACGCCGGTATCCACGGGCTTCGGCTCAATCCCGGCAACATCCGCAAGGCCGAAGACGTCCGCGAAGTCGTGTCAAAAGCCAAGGAACGAGGCGTGCCGATCCGGATCGGGGTCAACTTTGGCTCCGTCGCGCCGATGACCAAAGAATTCGTCGACGAGATGGCGCAACAAAACGCCACCCAGATCGAGCTTCGCGCGGAATGGCTGGTGCGATCCGCGCTGGGTCACATCGAGATCCTCGAAGACCTCGATTTTTACGACACCAAGGTCAGCTTGAAGGCGTTCGAAGTGCCGGTCGTGCTTGAGGCGTACCAGCGATTCGCCCGGCTCGACAACGACTATCCATTGCATCTCGGCGTGACGGAGGCCGGTACTCCGCGCGCGGGCAGCGTTCGCAGCGCCATCGGTATCGGGACGCTGCTGGCCCTCGGTATCGGCGACACCATTCGCGTTTCGCTGACCACCGACCCGAAGGAAGAAGTGTTCGTCGGCTACGAGATCCTCAAGAGCCTTGAGCTGCGCCAGAAGGGCGCGACGATGATCGCCTGCCCGACCTGCGGGCGCGTCGAAGTCGACCTGTTCACGCTGGCGAACCAGGTCGACAAGGTGCTCGAATCCGTGACCGAGCCGATCCGTGTCGCCGTCATGGGCTGCGTGGTGAACGGTCCCGGCGAGGCGCGTGACGCCGATGTCGGGATCGCCTCGGGTAACGGCAAAGGCGTAATCTTCCGCAAGGGCAAGATCGTCAAGACGGTGCTTGAGGAAGACATGCTCGAAGAGCTCACCAACGAGATCAACGCCGTTGTCGAGGATCGCCGTAACGGTATCTTCGACGAAGAGCCGGATTCCGCGAGCGCTTACAGGCCAACCATCCCACTGACGGCGGTGTGATTGCTGATTCGGTTACAGCCCCCGGTAGATATCCGCCAGGGTCAACCGCATCTCGGGGCACGGGATGGGGATGTAGCCATCCTTGACGTGATCGCCGCGAGCCCATGCACCGGCGTCGTTGCGGTAGTGGCGCTCGACGCGCTGCACGTCCTGATGCACGATCAGGTAGGTCTCCACCGATGAGACACTTCGATAGGCGAGCAGCTTCTCGCGATGGTCGATCGATGCGCTGCCGGGTGACAGGACCTCAACGACCAGGCAGGGGTTCGTCCGCCAGATCGGGTTTTCCGTCTCCGGCGGCTCGCAGGCAACCATCACATCCGGGTAGTAGTAGTTGTTGTTTCCGATCAAGAATCGCATGTCGTTGATGTAGACACGGCACGGTCCATCGTCGGCGGCATCGGCGAGCGATCGCGCAATATTAAAGGCAATGCGATTGTGGTGGTCCGTGCCCCCAACCATTGCGTACAACATGCCGCCGACATACTCGTGTCGGACTTCCGAGCGCTCTTCCATCTCCAGGTATTCTTCGACGCTGACGAGTCCATCGTCGATCTGTTGTGCCATCGCCTCTTCCTCGCTTTGGAGCCGGGTGCGTACAATGCCGCTTGATGCCTTGCGCAAGTATACTTCCCTTACGCATTTCTTTGGCATGCTGGCGTGAGCATCGACGAGGCCGAAGACACCAGCGTCGACTGCAAGCCGATCATTCCGCTGACCGATGTTGAGCAATCGATGAGTGGCCCGCGCTGTGGATACCTAATGGTAGAGGCAACCTTGTCGCACTGGGTCTTGTACCCGGGGAACGCCAGTGGCTGCACGTATTGGGATCAAGGAACACCCCAGAATCCGGGCCCACGAGTTCGCGCCCGGCTACAGCACGTGACTCAGGTACCGCTCCTTCATCTGCGCCAGTACATCGTCGCCATCGCGTGACCAGATTTCCTCATTGAAGATCTCGACTTCGATTGGCCCGTCATATCCCTCGGCGTCGACCCACTCGCGCAGCTCCCTGTTATTGACCACGCCGTCCCCCATCATCCCTCGCCCGACCAGCACATTCGTGTTCGGCACCAGCCAGTCGTTGACGTGAAAGCCGAGGATGGATTTCCCCGCCCGCTCGATTTCCCTACGCACATGTGCGTCCCACCAGACATGATAGATGTCGATCACGACCCCCACCCACGGCGAGTTGAAGTGCTCGGCGAGGTCGTTCGCCTCCTCCAGCGACGCCGTCACCGCGCGATCGGCCGCAAACGCCGGATGAAGCGGCTCGATCCCGATCTTCACGCCTCGCTCCTCGGCGTATGGCAGGATCGCCCCGATGCCGTTTCGAACCATTTTGCGCGCTTCCTGAATCGAATTGCCTGCCATTCCACCATTAACCATCACCAGCACATCGGTTCCCAGCGTGGCGGCCTCATGGATTGCCTTGCGGTTGTCCTCTATCGCCGCATCGCGCTCCTCACGTGTCGACGCCGGGAAGAACCCTCCCCGGCACAGGCTCGATACCTTGAGCCCGGCGTCCCGGATCAACCGGGCTGCTTCCTCCACACCGATGTCGTCGAACTGGTCTCTCCACGGTCCGATCCACGGAATGTCGTGGCGGGCGCATCCCTCGACGCACTCTTTCAGGCTCCATGAATTGACTGTCCTCGTGTTGAAGCTCAGCCGGGGAAAATCTCCACCGGAATTCGAATTCATTGCGCAACACCCGATACTTCAAGGAACGATTTCATCCGGTTGGTCGCCCGGTCTGGATCGATGAAGAGGCTCGCCTGATCCGCCAGGCGGAACAACTCAGCGAGATGCACCGTCGATCGGCAGCTTTCCTGCGCGTTGACCATGCGGAAGTGGTCCTGATGGCCGTTCAGCCAGGCGAGAAAAACCACACCTGTTTTGTAGAACCTTGTCGGCGCGGCAAAGATATGGCGAGAGAGCGGCACCGTTGGTGCGAACAGCTCGTCATAGCGATCCAGGTCGCCAGCGTCGAGCGCCGCCAGGGCGGCGGCTGCCACGGGCGCGATCGCGTCGAAAATGCCGAGCAGCGCGTCGGAGTGTCCCTGCTCATCGCCCCTGATCAAATCCGGGTAATTGAAGTCGTCACCGGTGTACATTCGCACGCCATCAGGCAACCGACGACGCATGTCGATCTCACGCTGGTCGTCCAGCAGCGAGATTTTCACGCCATCGATCCTTGCGGCGTGTTCTGTGATGATCGCCAGAGCGGTATCCATGGCCTCGCCGAGGTCGTCGCTGCCCCAGTAGCCGGCCAGCGCCGGATCGAACATGTCGCCCAGCCAGTGGATGATCACCGGCTCACTGACCTGGCCAAGGATGCGACCATAAACCATTGCATAGTCGTTCGGGCCTGTCGCACAGGCGGCGAGCGCGCGGCTCGCCATCAGGATGATGCGACCGCCCGCGCCTTCAACGTAGGCGCATTGCTCCTCGTAAGCAGCGATCACGTCGTTCAGGTTGAGATCGGCGGTGAGCTCGAGATGATCGGTACCCGCCCCTGAGGCGAGTTGGCCGCCACACGATCTTGCTTCCTCGATCGACCGGCGAATCAATTCCTGGGTCGTGGCCCAGTCCAGCCCCATTCCGCGCTG
>Ga0075530_1000185_pt1 | contig 28098 bp, 26 predicted proteins | sample NGEPerD_2_FD_75101 | JGI IMG/M metagenome (GOLD analysis project Ga0075530, IMG submission 75101) | Arctic peat soil microbial communities from the Barrow Environmental Observatory site, Barrow, Alaska, USA - NGEE PermafrostL1-D | ecosystem: Environmental > Terrestrial > Soil > Wetlands > Peat ... | reverse complement strand
GGGCGGGGGGTCGGTGGGGAACATGTCGTCGAGCGCTACCGGCCGTTGTGCCAGTCTCTTGCATCATTCGCTGTCACTGCGATCACCGCGCATCGGCACCGGTCGGACCGCTCGACGCGGGCGTTCAGCTCGGCGATGCGCTTCATGCGCTCGGCGAATTCGGGACCCAGATCGATGCCTTCTTCCCCAGCGACGAACTCCAGGAGCGAGCTGTCGAGCGCGGCGCGCACCTTCTCGGCCCCGGGTGAGCCAGCGGCGTCGAGCTGGTCCCAGACATCGGCCTGGAGGTCGGTGAGCTCCTCCTCCAAGGCCGGGGGGAGCGGTGATGTCTCGGCGACGACGACAGCCGAGTCGAGCTGGCGCAGCTGGCCGCTCAACGAGCCGAACGTCGTGACGTACCAGACCGTGTCCACCTGGTAGGGCGACGCGACACGATCACCCCACTTGAAACGTTCTCCCCGTGGGAGCCGCACAGGCTCGCCCCGGCGGTCCATCTCGTTCACGACCGCTTCGAAGACGCCCTTGCGCGGATCGCCCGCGGCGCGAACCAAGAACGGATCGTCGGGGATCTCCGCGGCCGAGATCTGGCCGAGAATCTCGCGTGCGATGGGTTCGGAGGGAAGAACCTTCCCGGTCGGAGCGGCGCCCACCTCGAGGCCAAGCTGGACCGAGTGAGTCGCGATGAGCACGACCAGCAACCCGCAGCCAACCCGCAAAGGCCAGAGGCCTCCGGGCGCCCGGCCGATCAAGATCGCGCCCGTCGTGACCACGAGGAGCACGGCAACCGGCGATCGCCAGAGGAAAAGGTACTGCTCGACCGGCGGGCGGACCTGGGCCAACGCGACGGCGCCACAAGCCGCGGCCGCGGCCACGAGAGCCAGCGCGCGCGGTTCTGGATCGGGCGTGCCCGTTCCCGATGGCAGCATCGGTCGGCGCCGCTGCACGAGCCACGCGGCCGCCAAGAGGACCGCGGGGACCGCGAGCCACCACAGGCTGGACGGCAGGAGGTCACCGACGAACGTCCTGGGCTCCCATCCGCCCAGCCACGAAGGATGCCACGTGAAATCGGCCGCGAAGAGCCCGAGACCCTGGCGCAGGCCGACTGACTCGCCACCCGTTTCGCGGGCGTAGCGGATCATCGCCGAGACGTTCCTGTCGGGTCCGAGGACCTGCTGGACGACCGCGGGAATCCACAACACCACCAGCGCGATGAGGCCCTTGACGCATTGGCGACTCAGATCGTACCGTGCCGTCGGATCGTTGCGGACGTCACGAGCGACGAGCAACGTCGCCAGCGCCGCCGGGCCGAGCACCAACAGGACGTATCCGATGTGGGCCTGGACGATGAACGAGCCGACGACGACCAACCACAGGATGTCCCGCCACCGACGCAGGGTGACCGACCAGGCGAGCAGGAGGAACAACACGTAGAACGCCAGCGCCGCGTTCGGGTTCCAGGTGTGGAGGAACGTGTTCGTTCCCTTGAGTCCGAGCATCAGGGCGGTCATCGCGGCCAGGAACACGGTGATGCCGCCCACGCGCCACGCGACGCGAGCGGTCGCGACGATCGCGGCGCCGATGATGAGCGCGGATCCGACGAGTGTCGCCCAAGCCGCCTTGCCGGCGAGGAGTGACGGCAGGGCGATCAGCCAGAGGTAGGCGGGTCCCGGGTGGTTGAACCCCTTGCTGTAGGGCCCGACCAACGGGATCCTGACGGACCAGACGTCGCGCACGCGTAGGTCCATGACCGCGAGGTCCTGCACGGGCAGGTAGTCACGCCCGGTACGGGTAGCGATCACGACGAGCACCGGCAACAAGCACGCCAACGTGAGCACGACCGCGAGGACGACGCCAGCCCGCGGCCGGTTGAGAAACTTCGCTGGCGGCGCGTCCGACTCGGATTCAGCCATCCACGGTCATTCTCCCCCGGAGGCTCATCGTTGCAGGTCACCGAGCGTCTGGTGATGGGCGCAATGGAGAGGTTGCGCACACTGCTCGCGGTGGCGGGTCTGCCGACCCACTCGCCGAGCTCGGTCACTCGACGCGCACGATGAGCGTCCAGTGACCAAACCTGGGTCGGGGGTTGGTGGGGGCTCTACTGGGTGGGCTGGTCGCGGGCGACCGCGTTCTCGAACCGCTGGACGGCGTCGCTCAGGTCTTCGGTGGTGACAACGTCCGCGAGGGCCAAGCGGATCGAGGTGAGCTCGCGGGCCAGGTACTCCGTGTCGGCTTGGGTGCGGGCGGTGACCTCCCGATCACGTTCGGTCTCGGCGCGGTCGCGGTGGGCCTGGCGATTCTGCGCGAGCAGGATCAGCGGCGCGGCGTAGGCAGCCTGGGTCGAGAAGACCAGGTTCAGGAGGATGAAGGGGTAGGGGTCCCACCGCAGCGCGATGACGGTGACGTTCACGATGATCCACAAGATGACCACGAACGTCTGGATCACGAGGAACCGAGCCGTCCCGAAGAACCGGGCGATCGTCTCGGAGAACTCCCCGAACGCGTCGGGGTCGTAGTGCACCCCGAGCGACAGCCGTGAACGCCGCGGCGTCGACAGCTCGCCGCCGCTGATACGGCGTCGTGGGCTCACGAGCTGCCCCTCACCCGTGGGCCTCGCGCCACCGGTTCGGGAGGGCTCGGTCCAACACGTCGTCGATCGTGACCGCGCCGAGCAGCCGTCCGGCCTCGTCGCAGACGGGCAACGCGACCAGGTTGTAGGCGGCGAGCCGTTCGGCGACCGTGGTCTCGGGCAAGTCGGCGGCGACCGGGCGAACGGCGTCGGCGTCGAGGCAGAGGGCGACGTCGGTACCGGGAGGTTCGCGCAACAGGTGTTGGAAGCCGACCACTCCCAGGTACCGTCCCGTCGGGGTCGACGCCGGGGGCTCGGCGATGAAGACCTGGGCGCCGAGCGCGGCGGGCACCTCGCGGGTTCGGATGCGGGCCAGCACGGTTGCGACCGTCGTGCCGGGTGCAACGACGACCGGCTCCGGGTTCATGAGACCGCCTGCGGTGTGCTCGTCGTACAGGAGCAGCCGTCGAACGGGAGCGGCCTCCTCGGGTTCCATCTCACCGAGTAGCTTCACTCTCAGCGCGGGTTCCATCTCGCCGAGCAGGTCGGCGGCGTCGTCGGGCTGCATCTCTTCGAGGACGTCGGCGGCCCGGGCGGTGTCGAGGCTCTCCATGATCGCGACCTGGTCATCCTCTTCCATCTCCTCGAGCACGTCGGCCAGCCAGTCGTCGTCCATCGCTTCGGCGATGGCCTGGCGCTGCGCGAGTGGCAGCGCTCGGAGCCGGTCCGCGAGGTCCGTCGGATGGAGATCATGCAGCGCGGCCATCTCGCGACCCATCGGGCCCGCGTCGAAGAGCGTCACGACGGCCGACCACGCAACGACCGTGGCGCGAGACCGCCGCCGGATCGATCCCGGTGCGCGCAGTGACACGGTCGCGACCTCCCACCCGCCGGCTCGCGTCCGTGAGCCGACAAGGCCGATGTCGTTGACGATCTGGTCTCCGACGCGGCGGTCGAGCAGGTCGGCCTGGGCCAGGAGCTCACCGGCGCGTCGGCTGAAGTGGCGAACGTCGATCGTGCCGTGCAGCCGAGCGCCGGCCGTGTCGAGCTGCGCTACCTTCGCCGCGTTGACGAAGATGCGGCGCCGTTCGACCGCCGCGACGAACCCAACAACCCGCGGCGGGCCGGTCAACGTCGGCGGCAGCAGCACGACGTCGCCAAGACGGCCGACCGCTTCACCCTCGGCGTCGAGCAAGGGCAGGCGGGTCAGCCTCGAGACATAGATCGGCACCGGGGCACGCGGGCGGCTCGTGCTCGGCACGCGGCCACCCTACCGAGCAGCCCTCCGGCGTTCGGGGACGGGCCGCGGTCGGCCGGGCCGTCGGCGATCGAGTCCGGCTTGGTCAGCCGATGGCGACGAGCTCGAATGTCGGGATCGCGCCGAAGCCGAGGAGCTGTGCAACCGGGCGGTGAAGCGCTTCTTCCCGTGTCCGTTGGTAGCTGCGCACCGACTCGTTGTACGCGGCTATCTCGTCGGCCGGTGGTACCTGCGTATCGAACGCCGTGAATGCCGCTTGGAGATCGGCGGCCTGGCCGAGCCGCGCCGATCCGGCGACCAGCGCCCGCATCCGCCCCACTCGGGCCTCGATGTCGTTCGCGGCCTCGACTTGGCTCACGGCGCTGCCTCCGTCGACTGCCTTGGACCATCGACGCGTCGCGGCCGAGAGCTGGCTCACCTCGGGGTTCTCGTTGCCCGTGGTGGCGGTGAGCAGCTCGAGCTGGTTGAGCAGCACGTCGAGCTGGGAATAGCGCGCGTCGAGTCGAGGGACGAGAGGCTCCCAGGCCTGCTCTGTCTCGTCGCGTGCGTCGGCCAACGCGGGGCGACCCGTGACCACGAGGGCGGCGCCACCGACCACGACGACCAACAGCACGATCACCACGACCGCTTTGCGCATTGCTTCACGTTACTGTCGGTCCGAGGCGGAGCGCGCTCGAGCCGGCTGGGCTAGCGTCTCGGCATGGTCCCCTCCCGGACCGTGGTCGTGGCGATCCTCGCCGCCATCCTGGTCGGGAGCGCGACAGGATGGTGGGCCGGAGGCCACGACGACGGGGCTACCGCCGCAGTCGTGATCGAGGTCGTCGACGGAGACACCATCCGTGTCCGCACTGCTGACGGTGGAACCGACACCGTCCGGATCCTGGGCGTGGACACTCCCGAGACGAAGCACCCGTCGAAGCCGGTCGAGTGTTTCGGGCCGGAGGCGACCGAGTTCACCCGGTCCCGGCTCCTGGGTGCCAACGTCATCCTCGAAGATGACGTCGAGCCCCGCGATCGCTACGACCGGCGCCTCGCGTCGGTCATCGTCGACGGTGGCCGCTTCGAGATGGAGCTGCTGGCCGGTGGCTACGCCCAGCTGTTGGTGATCCCGCCCAATGAGGCGCACGCCCGTGCCGGTCTGGAGGCCGAGCTGGAGGCCCGCCGGGCCGGGCGCGGCCTGTGGGGCTCGTGTTGAAGCCCGGCCCGCGACCGGTCGTCACGGGACAGGCGCGTCCGATTGGGCGCGAGCCGGTGGAATCGCATCGACGTCGGTGGGCCCGGTGTCGGTGTCGGTGTCGCCCGATTCGGGCCCGGCGTCGGTGTCGGTGTCGGCGTCGATTTCGCTGTCGGTGTCGCCCGATTCAGGCGCGTGGGTCCGCACGAGGTCGAGGACCGTATCGCCGTAGCGCTCGACTTTCACCGGGCCGATGCCGCTGACCTCGAGGAGCTCGCTGCGGTTGGCCGGCTGGGTGCGGGCCACCTCCTCGAGTGTCGCGTTGTTGAAGATCACATACGCCGGGATGCCGTGGGCCCGCGCCAGGTCGCGGCGCCACTCGGTGAGTGCGGTGACGAGCCTCGGATCACCCCGCGCGCCCGTTCCGAGCTGGGCGCGTGCCTTGGCGACCTCGGCCTTCGGGTCGACCGGCGGCGCGGCCGCGTCGGCGACCGGGCCGAGCGCGGCTTCGACGACCGCCACCCACGGGCTGGCGCGGCGCCGGACCAATCGCCCCCGCGCCGTGCGCTGTCGCGCCCAGCTCAGGTGCAGCGTGCGTTCCGCTCGGCTGCAGGCGACGTAGAGCAGGCGTCGCTCCTCGGCGCGGCTGGCCGTTGTGTCCGCGAACGAGATCGGAACGAGGCCGGTTTCGAGCCCCGTCACCCATACGGTGTCGAACTCGAGACCCTTCGCCCGGTGAAACGTGAGGAGCTCGACGGCGTCGCCCGATGTCGGGCCGTCGTCACCGCGCAACGCGGTGGTCAGGTACGCGAGGAACCCGTCGATCGAGCCCGCGCCGCCCTCTGCCGCGACGTACTCCTGGCCGAGCCGTGAGAGCGCGTCGATGTGCTCGCGTCGTTCCTCGCCGAGGTCGGAGCTCTCCTCGACCAGGTCGCGCATGTGCTGGCTGAAGCTCAGCCGCGGTGCGTCGCGTGCCGCGGCGCTGAGATGGTCCAGCGTGGCGCGGACCTCGGGCCGGCCGAGGAATCGTCCGGCGCCTCGGAGCCGTACCGGTATCCGGGCCGCGCCGAACGCAGCCTCGAATCCGGCCGACTGGGCGTTCGTGCGGTACAAGACGGCGAGGCGACCCCAGCGAATGCCGTCGTCGTGCGCGCGCCGTAGCTCGCGCGCGACGGCGCGCGCCTCTTCCTCGTCGGAGTCGTAAGCAGCGACGGTAGGAACCGAGCCGTCGGTCTGGGGTACCTGCACGGGGGGAAGCGGGCGTCGCGACCCGTCGGCCAGCACGGCCCGGGCCGCCGTGACGATCTGGGGCGTCGATCGGTAGTTCGCGCCGAGCCGGACGACCGTCGCTCCGGGAAAGTGGCGGTCGAAGTCGCCGAGGTAGGCCGAATGCGCGCCCGCGAACCCGTAGATGGCCTGGTCGGGGTCACCGACCACGCAGAGATCGGTTCGTGTCCCCAGCCATGCGCGCACGAGCTCGAACTGGGCGGGCGAGACGTCTTGGAACTCGTCCACGAAGAGGTGGCGAAACCGCCAACGCTGGGCCTCGCCGAAAGTCTTGTCGGTGGTCAACGTGCGGGCGCACCACAGGATGAGATCGTCGAAGTCGAGCCGGTTGCGGCGCCGTTTCGCGTCCTCGTACCGCTGGTACACGTCGGCGACCTCGGATGGGGGTCGCGGCGTCTCCCGCCCCATCTGCGTGACCTCTTCGGCGTATCGGCCCGGCCCGATGAGGCGCGCCTTGGCCCACTCGATCTCGCCGGCGAGGTCTCGGGCGAGCAGCGAGACCTCGTCGCGCGAGGTACGGCCGGCGCCGCCTCGGTTCCGCAGCAACTCGATGAGGAGTGGGGCCTTGCGTTCGATGAGCTCGGGCATTGGCCGGTCGCGGTCCCGTTGTCGAGCGCGCAGCTGGGCCAGTGCGATGGCGTGGAACGTGCCCGCGGTGACACGGTCGCGCACACCGAGACGGCCCAACCGGGTCACGAGCTCGCCGGCGGCCTTGCGGGTGAAGGTGACCGCCAGCACGTGGTCGGCCTCGATGGCACCCTCACGCGCCTGCCACGCGATGCGATGGGTCAAGACGCGGGTCTTTCCCGACCCGGCGCCGGCCAGGATCGCGAGTGGCGCGGCAGTCTCGGTGACCGCGGCGCGCTGAGATGGGTCGAGTCCGGCGAGGAGCTTCACGACGACGACCGTATCGGTCGGTTGGGACGGTCACCGACTCATCGGCGGGCCGCGCGCCGAGACGTTGTGCGGGGCTCGCGGCGCTTCGCAGGCCCGTCTCGAAGGCCCTGGGGCGCGAAGCGGCCCCGAGTAGTCATCGCCGCTTCCGGCTCTCGCCGGCCGCAGGTCCGAGCTCCTCGGGGCCTGTACTTCGCGGGCGCTGCGCCTCGGGGTCACCCCGCGAGTCGGCACCCCGTCGGACAACCCATCGATCCGGGTCCGGTACTCCGGCCTCGCACCCGATCGGGCGCTGCGCCGTCGCCACCGGCCGGCGACGGGCACCCTGTCGGGCTTCCGCCACCCCCGGACCATGCTGGTGGTCCTCCCGTCCGGACTTCAGCGTCACAGCGCCCGTGATGAGCCCTGCATCGTTGATCGTGTCCGACCGGTGCAACGATCGTAAGGAGCCATCATGCGGCGGTCAAGGGAAATTCGCCGGGTCGGTGAGGGTGACGACATGATGCTCGTCCTGCACGAGGTCGGCCACCATTTCGGGCTCTCCGATGACCAATTGCGCGAGCTCGGATGGGCATGACGCGGGGCCCCATTGCGCGCGCTCTACGCTGAACGGCCATGCCGCCGTACCCCCGCCGCCTGATCAACGGGGGCGAGACAGTTGTGCTCGACCTCAAGCCCCACTGGTGGTTCTTCTGGAAGCACATCGTCTTCGGTTCGGCGCTGCTGGTCATCTTCCTCTTGTGGATCGGGCGGCTCAACGGCGCCGACACTGACTGGATCGGATGGCTATTCGTGATCGCGTTCTTGGTGTTCGCGGTCTGGGCCGTCGTGAAGTACCTGGCGTGGACCTACACGCACTTTGTGGTGACCGATCATCGGGTCATCTCGCGTTCGGGCATCGTCTCCAAGCGCGGCACGGAGATCCCGCTCGAGCGGGTCAACAACATCGAGTTTCGTCAGAGCCTGTTCCTTCGTGTCATCGGCGCCGGTGACCTGTTCATCGAGTCGGCGGGCAAGGAAGGCCAGTCGCACTTCGACAACGTGCGCCACCCCGACGCCGTGCAGCAGGAGATCTATCGCCAGATGGAGGTCCACACGAGGCGGCAGGCGAGCTGGTCCAGGTCGGAGAGCGCACCGGCGGTGACCTCGGACGCGTCCGACCAGATTCGCAAGCTGGCGGATCTTCGCGACCAGGGTCACATCACGCCCGAGGAGTACGAGGTCAAGAAGGCCGAGCTGCTCGAGCGGATGTAGTCGCTCCGGCATGCGGGTCGTGTCGCTCGTCCCGTCGGCGACGGAGACGTTGGTTGCGTTGGGTGTCGCGCCGGTGGGGTGCACCCGTTTCTGTGAGCAGCCGTCGATCCCGACCTACGGGGGCACCAAGGACCCCGCGGTCGAGTCGATCATCGATCTCGCGCCGGACCTGGTGGTCGTGAACGACGAGGAGAACCGTCGGCAGGACGCGGCGCGCCTCGTCGACGCCGGTCTCAGGGTCCACTCGATGTCGCCTCGGACGGTGGGCGACGTCGGACCCGCGGTCCGGGCTCTGGCGGACACGTGCTCGGTCGCGATTCCCGAGGGCTTCGGCCGACGCGACTGGGCGGGATGGCTCGAGCGCGCCGCCGCTCTCCGCCCTCCGGCGCGATCGGTGTGCACCCTCGTGTGGCGCCGACCGTGGCTCGTGGCCGGGCCGGCGACGTACGGCTCGTCGGTTCTCGACCTGCTCGGTCTCGTGAACGTCATCGACGCCGCGGATGCACCGCGCTACCCCGAGGTCAGTCTCGACGAGATCGAGCGCCTCGGCCCCGATCTCGTGGTGCTGCCGAGTGAGCCCTACCCGTTCTCGTCCCGGCACCTCGCAGAGCTGCGCGCGTCGTTGCCCGACGCGCGTCTTGCGCTGGTCGACGGGCGCGACCTCTTCTGGTGGGGGATCCGCACCCCGGCAGCGCTCGGTCGTCTTCGAGCGACGCTCGAGGCCACGTCGGGCTGATGGGTCACTCGGGGGGCAGTCCGGCCAACACCGCCGCACCGTCGACCGCGGTCACGACGAACGCCTGCGCCTCGAGGCCGCTCGCGGCGCGGTAGGTGGCGGCGGCTCGCCGGGCCACCGAATCCACCTCCGAACGTGCTGCGAGGGCGACGACGCAACCGCCGAATCCCGCGCCGGTCAGCCGCGCGCCGATCGCGCCGGCGTCGACGAGCGCGTCGACGAGAGCGTCCAGCTCGGGCGTCGAGACGTCGAAGTCGTCGCGCAGGCTCGCGTGGCTCTGCGCCAGCAGACGCCCGAGCATGAGGTGGTCGTCGGCACGCAACGCGTCAGCGGTCGCGAGCACCCGGGCGTTCTCGGTCACGACGTGGCGCGCGATCGGATCGTCGACGACCTGGTCCAATGTCGCGTCGCGCAGGGCGCGGACGCCGATGCGCTCGGCCGAGGCGTCGCAGGCGGCGCGCCGCGTCGCATACTCGCTCCGTGCGAGCACGCGGGGCAGACCCGTATGCATCGCGAGCACGGCGAGGCCGGCCGGCAGCGGGATCGGCCGGGCGGCCAGGGTTCGGCAGTCCAGCAACAACGCGTGACCGGCTCGGCCGAGGAGGCTCGTGAGCTGGTCCATGAGGCCACCCGGTACACCGGTGGCGAGGATCTCGGCCCGCAACGCAACCCGGGCGGCCTGGGCCGGGTCGAGGGTGGCCCCGGCTGCGTCGGCCATGGCCAGCACGAGCGCCACGGTCAGCGCCGAGCTCGACGAAAGGCCCGAACCCGCCGGCACCGTCGACGACAGAGCGATGTCGAGGCCCGGTCCGGTTGCGGCCAGCCCGGTCGCGGCCGCAGCGCCGGCAAGGAAGCGGCCCCAGGTCGGTTCGACGTCACGGGGCTTCTCACCGGCGTCGATGCTGTCGAGATCCAGCTCGACGGGCGTGGGCTCTTCGAGTGACCGGGCCCGGAGATGGCGGTCCGAACGTCGCCTCAGCGCGACGAGACAGTCGCGATCGATCGCGAGCGGGAGGACGAAGCCGTCGTGATAGTCGGTGTGGTCGCCCATGAGGTTGACCCGGCCCGGGGCGCGTACCCACCCCAGGTCGTCGGGTGCCGAGCCGAGCGCCGTCGCGATGCGGAAGTACCGAGGATCCACCGTGGGGGAGGGTATCCGCCGGCCGATTTCCTCAGATGACGTCAAGTCGGTCCTCGGATCGTCGATACTGGTGCCATGAAGTTCCGTCGCTCCTTCGAGATCTTCAAAGCGTCGTGGGGTGTGCTGCGTTCCGACAAGGACCTGCTGTGGCTCCCCGTCATCTCCGGGATCTGTTCGGCGATCGTCGCCGCGAGCTTCCTCGGCCCCGCGTACTTCGTGGGCAGCGACACGGCGAGCGGGTACGACCCGAGCGCGCTGAGCTACGTGCTCCTGTTCCTCGCCTACCTCGTGCTCGCCTACGTCACGATCTTCTTCAACACGGGTTTGGTGTGGGCCGCCAACGAACGGCTCGAGGGGCGCGACGCTTCACTCTCCGGCGCGCTCGGCGCGGCCCGGTCCCGCGCCGGAGCGATCCTGCCATGGGCGCTGGTGAGCGCGACGGTCTCGCTCATCCTGCAGGCCATCGAGGAACAAGCCGGGTTCATCGGTCGGATCGTCATCAGTCTGGTCGGGATCGCGTGGTCGCTCGTGACGTTCCTGGTCCTCCCGCTCGTCGTCCTGGAGAGCGAGTCGGTCGGCAAGGCCATCAAGCGGTCGGCGTCCATGTTCAAGCGGACGTGGGGGGAGAACATGATCGGCCAGGGTGGGATCGGTCTCGTGTCGTTCCTGGCGATCCTGGCCGCGGTTCCGGTGATCGTCCTGCTGGTCATCACCGGGCTCACGCCGCTCATCATCCTCGCCATCGTCTTGGGCGTCGTCTGGCTCCTCGCGGTGGCGATCGTGACGTCAGCCCTCGGCGTCGTGTACCAGACGGCGCTGTACCGCTACGCGTCTTCGGGGTCGGTCTCGGAAGGCTTCACCCAGGATCAGATCGCCGGCGCCTTCGCCCCGAAGAAGCGCCGCAGCTCGAAGTAGCGACTCGCCGCCACCCGTCCCACGCCTCCCCTCGGCTTGGTCAGGAGAAGTTGGGCAGCACGTCGGTCGCGAAACGGTCGAGCGCGTCGATGTCGAACGGGGCGCGACGGGCGATGATCACCCACTCGGCGCCCGCGTCGCGGTACTCGCCGATCCGATCGACCATCTCCTGGGGACTCCCCATCAGCACGCCTGGGCGGACGAACTCCGAGAACCCTCCGCCGAACTGCGCATCGAGATCTTCTTCGCTCCACGCGAGGCCGACGTTCACCGCCTTGGTGATCGAGGCCGGGTCTCGTTCCTCGCGGGCGCAGTGATCATGCAGCACGCCCACCTTGTGGGCGTACACGTCGGGAGCGACGAAGGGCACGTTCCAGCCGTCGGCGTAGCGGGCCGCGATGCGGAGCGTGACCTTCTCGCCGCCACCGCCGATCCAGATCGGCAGGCGGGGCTGCACCGGCTTCGGCTCGCAGCGTGCCTCGCGCATCGTGAAGAACTCGCCGCTGAAGTCGGTGGTGGGCTCGGTCAGCAGCCCTCGCACGCACTGGATTCCCTCGTTGAGCTGGCGGAGCCGGACCGGCGCGGGTGGGAATGGGATGCCGTACGCGTCGTACTCGTGTCGGTGCCACCCGGCGCCGAGGCCGAGCACGACCCGACCCTTCGCGATCTGGTCGAGCGTCGCCATCGCGTTGGCGATCACGGCGGGGTGGCGGTAGCTGATCGAGTAGACGAGGCTCCCGCACAGCACGCGTTCGGTCGTCTCGGCGAGCGCGGTGTGGGCAGTGACTGCCTCGAGACAGGACGCGCTGCCCGACTGGTCGGCCGCGTAGAAGTGGTCCCAGATCGAGATCCACTCGAACCCGCGGTCCTCGATGTGTTGCCACAGGTCGACGAGCTCATCGATCGAGGTGTTCTGGAGGCCGGTGTGCACGCCGAACTTCACGACCGAGGAACCTACCTCCTCGGGGCCTAAAGTGCAGAGGTGTTCGAAGTGGAGGAATGGCCCGAGCTGGACGAGCCCGTGCTCGTCGTGGCGTTCACCGGCTGGATCGATGCCGGCCTTGCGGGCGCGGGCGCGGTCGCGACGCTGCTCGAACAGCTCGATGAGCCGATCCGCTTCGGTTGCATCGATCTCGAGCCCATCGCCGATCTCCAACAGTCACGTCCCACGGTCCGTCTCACCGACGGTGTCGCTCGTGAGATCGAGTGGCCATCGGTCGAATTCGTCGCCGGTCGTGCCGGCCGGGACGTCGTGGTGTGTGCCGGTCCCGAACCGTCGCTGCACTGGCGTTCGTTCTCCGAGACGATCGTCGAGGTCGCTCAGCGCCTCGGCGTCATGAAAGCGTTCCTGCTCGGCGGGCTCCCGTCGGCCGCCTCGCACCGCCGCCCGGTGCGCGTGTTGGCCACGGCCACCAGCCACTCGGTGCTCCAGGAGGTCGGGCCGTCCCGTGGCGACTACGAGGGCCCGACCGGAGTGCAGACGGTGTTGCAGGTCGCGCTCGGCGAGGCGGGGATTCCTGCCGTCGGCCTCTGGGCCGAGGTGCCGCACTACGTGGCCCAGAACCAGTCACCACCGGCGATCCGGTCGCTGCTGGCGCGGCTGGCCGAGCTGGCCGGTGTCGAGACATCACTCGACGTGCTCGACGCCCACTCCCATGAATACGCCGAGCGGGTCGAAGAGGGCCTCCGGGAACGTCCCGACGTCGCCGCGATGGTCAACGAGCTCGACGTGGTCGCATCGGATGAGATCCCGAGCGGTGACGAGATCGCCTCTGAGATCGAGCAGTTCCTCCGCGAGGAACGCTGAGCGACGCCCGACGGGTCCATCCATGCGGGCGAGGGGACTCGGCCGGCGATTCCGTAGCCTGTGGGTGCACCCGATCCGACCCGAGCGTGACCCGGGCGAGTCCGATGGGCGAGAATCCACGTTCCAACCGAGGAGGAACCCATGAGCGTCGTCCGTATCAACGCGATCACCGTGCCGCCCGAACGGGCCGACGAGCTGCTGGCTCGCTTCGGGGCCCGAGCCGGGGAAGTGGCGAAGATGGACGGGTTCGAGGCGTTCGAGCTGCTCCGACCTACCGATGACCGCGACGTGTTCCTCGTGTACACGCGGTGGCGGAGCCAGGAAGACTTCGACGCCTGGGTGAACAGCAAGGCGTTCCAGCACGGCCACGCCAAGCATGCATCTGAAGGACCCGTGAGCAACGCGGCGGAGCTGTGGAGCTTCGACGTGTCACAGAGCGAGTACGTGGCCTGATCGATGACCGATCGAGCCGTTGCTCTGGCCGAGCTGACCGGCCCGGGTGGCCCCTTCGAGATCGTCACCGAAGACGTTGTGGGTCAGCCCCTGTTCGTCTATCGGGAGCGGATCCGTTCGCTGCGCGAGCTCATCGAGCGCAACGAGGCGCGCGCCGACGAGGAGTTTCTGATCCAGGGCGAGCGGCGACTGTCCTACGGGGATCACAACACCCTCGTGCGGAGAGTCGCGGCGGGGTTCGTTGCTCGCGGGGTCGAGCCGGGTGACCGCGTCGCCATCCTGTCGGCGAACACGATCGAATGGGTCGTCGCATTCTGGGCGTGCGCGGCCGTCGGCGCGACCGCGGTGCCACTCAATGCATGGTGGAAGGCCGACGAGATCGAGTTCGGCCTGGCCGACTCGGGGGCGAAGATCTTGTGCTGTGACGCCAAGCGCGGTGCCGTGGTCGAGAGCATTGTCGATGGTCTCGACGAGCTGACCGACGTGATCGTGGTCGGCCTCGACGCCCGAGCCGGAAAGCTCTCCCCGTGGGACGACCTGCTCGCGGCGGAGGACCCGGGCGATCTTCCCGACGTCCCGGTGGCCGAGGACGACCTGTTCGCCATCCTCTACACCTCGGGGACGACCGGGCGACCGAAGGGCGCCACGCTCACGCACCGCCAGGCCATCGCGAACGTGCAGAACATCTTCTGTGCGAGCGTGCTGAACACGATGCTCGGCACGCCCAGTCTCGAGACCGAGCGCAAGCTCGCCCCGACGGCCCTGCTCATCGTCCCGCTGTTCCACGTGACCGGATGCCTGTCGACGATGATGCTCACCTACACGCAGGGCGCACGGCTGGTCTTGATGCCGCCCGGTCGGTTCGACGCCGACGAGGTGATGGCGACGATCGAGCGCGAACGGGTCACATCGTTCGGCGGTGTGCCGACCATCATGTGGCGGATCGTCGAGTCACCGAGCTTCGAGCAGTACGACCTGTCATCGGTCGTACGGGCCAGCTACGGCGGGGCGCCCGCGGCACCCGAGCTCGTGACCCGTATCCACGAGCGGTTCCCCTCGGTGCGCCGCACGCTGGCGACGGCCTACGGCCTCACCGAGACCGCGTCGGTCGCTACGTCGCACGCTGGTGACGACTACGGCGCGCACCCCGGCTCGGTCGGCCGCCCGGTGCCGACCGTCGAGCTCCGTCTTGCCGACCCGACAGGCCGGGAAGTGCCGGTCGGCGAGAACGGGGAGGTGTGGCTGCGCGGCCCGACGATCATGCGGCGCGGCTATTGGAACCGTCCCGAAGCCACCGCCGAGGCGATCGCTGCCGACGCGTGGTTGCGCACGGGGGATATCGGCCGCCTGGATGACGACGGCTACCTCTACATCGTCGACCGGGCGAAGGACATGATCATCCGCGCCGGGGAGAACATCTACTGCGTCGAGGTCGAGCAGATCCTCTTCGAGCATCCCGACGTCTTCGACGCCGCGGTGGTCGGAGTGCCGCACCTCGAGCTGGGTGAAGAGGTCAAAGCGGTCGTGCACCTCCGAGAGGGCTCCACGGCCGGGCGCGACGAGATCCGCGCGTGGTGCGCGACGCGTCTCGCCGACTTCAAGGTGCCCGAGCACGTCGAGACCCGAGAGGAGCCCTTGCCGCGCAACCCGGCGGGCAAGGTGCTGAAGAACCTGCTGCGCGGCGGGGACACTTCCTTCTCGACCGCCGACGACGCCGTCCTCTGAGTCGGCCGGGCGACGAGGTTCACCATCCAGACCATCTTCGACATCCATCGCAACTGGGGCTACGTCGCCCTGGTCGCCAACGGCCTGGCCGGGATGTACGCGCTCGCGGCGTGGCGCTGGCGGCGGTTCCGGGGCCGGCCGGTCTGGGTCGCGACGCTGGTCGCAGAGATCGCGATTCTCGTGCAGATCCTGTTGGGCGTGGTCCTCGTCGCGGGTGACGAGGCCTATGCCGCCGCGGTGCCGCGGTTCCACATGTTCTACGGCTTCGTGACGTTCATCACGATCGGGGTGCTGTACCAGTACCGCAGCTCGATGCGGGGCGGTGGTCGCAGGGAGCTCCTGTACGGACTCGGCGGGCTGTTCATCATGGGCCTCGCCATCCGTGCGATCCTGCAGGTCGAATGAGCTCGGAGCGGCGGACCCGTGTGTTGTTGCTGTTCGGCGGCCGCTCGGCCGAACACGACGTGTCCCGAGCGACTGCCGTGGCCGTGGCCGCCGCGCTCGACCCGTATCGCTACGACGTCGTGCCGGTGGCGATCACCACCGACGGTCGGTGGCTGCTCGCCACCGAGGCCCAGCGGGCGATTGCCGCGGGACCGGCGGCCCTTCCGAGCGAGTTCGCCGTCGCCGGCGATCCGGTCGGCGGAGTCGGAGATCTCGTGGCGCATCGAGCCGGCGCGGCGGAGACCTCGCCACTGGCCGAGATCGACGTGGTGCTGCCTTTGCTGCACGGTCCCTACGGTGAAGACGGCACCGTGCAAGGACTCTTCGAGCTGGCCGACCTCGCCTACGTGGGCAGCGGTGTCCTCGGCTCGGCCGTCGGCATGGACAAGGTGATGATGAAGCGCGCCTTCGCCGCCTGCGGTCTGCCCACACCCCGATGGCTGGCCCATCGAGACGGCCACGACGTCACCACGTTCGCCGACCAGGTCGAGGCCGAGCTCGGCATGCCGTGTTTCGTGAAGCCGGCCAACATGGGATCGTCGGTCGGGGTGGGCAAGGCCCGCGACCGCGCCGAGCTCGACGCGGCGATCGAGCACGCGCTCGTCTTCGACGAGTGGATCCTCGCCGAGGAGGCGATCGTCGGCCGGGAGATCGAGGTCGCCGTGTTGGGCGAGCACCCGCCGGACGCGTCGGTCCCGGGCGAGATCGTTCCCGGCGGTGAGTTCTACGACTACGCCGACAAGTACGAAGACGGCGCCGCGCAGCTCCTGATCCCCGCGCCGCTCGAGCCGGCCGACGCCGACGCGGCGCGCGCACTGGCGGTCCGAGCGTTCGACGCGTGCCGGTTGGAGGCCATGGCCCGGGTCGACTTCTTCCTCGAGGCCGACGGGCGGGGCTTCCTCGTGAACGAGGTGAACACGATCCCCGGGTTCACGCCGATCTCGATGTTCCCCCGGCTGTGGGAAGCGTCGGGTACGTCGTACTCCGAGCTGCTCGATCGCCTGGTCGAGCTCGCCCTTGCCCGCCGCGCCCGCCGCGCCACCCGAGCCGGTCGCCAGCGCCCGTAGGAAGCGGGCGTTGTCTGCGGCGACGACCCCACTGATCCTGCCGACCGCCCGACTGACGTCGATGGCCCTGCCGACTTCGGTCTGGATCAGCACGTACGCCCGAACGGCCATCGTTCCTCCCGAGGGTGTCGCGGATCAGGGCACGAGCACGGTCAGGACGCCACCGTACCGCCCGGAACCTCGATCGTCGCCCGAGCACGGATGTCCCGAGAGGATGCGCCGATCCTGAGCTCATAGGTGCCCGCCGCGATGACCCAGCCGTCCCGCCAGTGGGCGAACGCCCGCGGGCCGAGCTCGAAGCTCACCGTGCGCGTCTCGCCGGACTCGAGCCGCACCTTCTCGAACGCTCGCAGCTCCTGGTCCGGGAGGCCGGTCGGAGCCGCGACCTCGTGGACGTAGCACTGCACGACCGCAGCGCCGGGCCGGTCGCCGGTGTTGGTGACATCGACGAAGACGGTGGTGTCGCCGACCCGGGCGGGTCCGTACTCGAAGGTCGTGTAGCCGAGGCCGTGACCGAAGCAGAACCTCGGTTCGATCCCGCGCGTGTCGTAGCCGCGATAGCCCATGAGCAGGCCCTCGGCGTAGTGGACCCGGCCGTTCTCGCCCGGATAGGTCGCGTGGCTCGGGGTGTCATCGAGTCGCACCGGCAGCGTCGTCGGGAGCCGGCCTCCCGGCTCGACCGCGCCGAACAGCACGTCCGCCAGGGCGTGGCCCCACTCCTGGCCCGGCAAGCCGCAGACCAACACCGCCGGGACATCATCGGCCCAGTCCATCGAGATGGGGGCGGCGGCGTTCACGCACACGACGGTGCGCGGGTTCGCCGCCGCGACGGCGCGCACGAGCGCCGCCTGGTTCCGGGGGAGCTCGATGGACGTGCGGTCGTGGCCTTCGGATTCCCAGTCGGCACCGGTGCCGACGACCACGATCGCGACGTCGGCCTCCGCAGCCTCGCCAACCGCGCGGTCGAACGCGTCGGGCGGCTCCGGCGGAGCCGCGCCGAGGGCGAAGCCGCCGAGCATGCTCGGGCCTGCGGAGGAGTACTCGATCGTGAGCGCGCGGGGTTCGCCGGCACGCAGCGGCACGGTCGCGGTCAGCTCGGGGCTGCCGAACCCGAAGAACGACACGCCCCGTGGCCGATCGGTCCCGACGTCGAAGATGACCTCATCGTCGAGGAGCACCCGACACGGCCCGACCGTGGTGAGGCCGAAGGTCCACTCACCCCCTTCGGTCGGGCGGAGCGTGCTCCGAGCGCGCGCCGAGTACCGGGAGCCGTCGAACTCGTCGGTCCAATGCCCCATCCAGACGAGCCGGCTGGTCGGCACCGATTCGGTCAGCGCGACCGGTCCGGTCCAGTCGGTCGTGGGGAAGTAGTCGACCGTGACGTCGCCATCGAGGGTCCGGTTGTCGAGTATCGGCACGGTTCGGTGGCTGGCGGGCCCGCGGGCGAGACCGACGGTCGTTGTCTCGTGCACGGCCTCGGTGATGCCATCGAGTGGGGTCACCGAGTAGTGCGGCGTCAGTGAGGCGCTCCCGCCGCCCATGATCCAGGCGACGTCGGCACCCGGGCCGACGAGAGCGATCCGCGACACCGTCGAACGGTCGATCGGCAGGACGGCGTTGCGATTCTGGAGCAGGACGAAGCCCGCGGCGGCGGCCTCGCGGGCGAGCGCCCGGTGGGTGGGGTCGTCCACGGCGCGAGCCGGGCCGGTCTCTTCGCCGTCGAGCGCGCCGGTGCGAGCCGAGGCGCGCAGCAGGTTGGCGGCCATGCCGAAAAGGGTCTCGGCGCCGACCTCGCCGACCTCGACCGCGGTGGCGAGTCGCGGCCCGAACCACTGCGGCGGCCCCGGCATCTCGAGGTCCAACCCGGCCGCGGCGGCCGCCGCGGTGGCGTGGGTTCCGAACCAGTCCGAGATGACGAAGCCGTCGAAGCCCCATTCGTCTCGCAGGACCGTCGTGAGGAGCCACGGGTGTTCGCTGCAGTACGTGCCGTTGAGCCGGTTGTACGCCGACATGACACCCCAGGCCCCGGCTTCGCGCACCGCCGCTTCGAACGGCACGAGGTAGAGCTCGCGCAGCACGGCTTCGTCGACCTCGGAGCTGATCGTCATGCGCTCGTGCTCGGAGTCGTTGGCGACGAAGTGCTTCACGGTCACGGCGACGCCCTCGCCTTGGGCGCCGCGCACGAACCCGACGGCCAGCCGGGCGCTGAGGTGCGGGTCTTCGGAGTAGCACTCGAAGTTGCGCCCCGCGAGGGGGTGACGGTGGAGGTTGACGGTCGGTGCCAACAGCACGTGCGCGCCCTTGGTGCGCGCCTCCTGGGCGATGGCCCGACCCACGCGCTCTACCAATGCCGGGTCCCAGGTGGCGCCGAGCAGCGATCCGCAGGGGAAACACGCGGCGCCCAGGCCCGTCCAGCGCCCTCCTCGGGCTCCGTTGGGTCCGTCGGTGACTCGAAGCCCGGCGGCGCCGAGGCGGGCGATGCCGGGTGTGCTCCAGAGGTCGGCGCCCGTAACCGAAGCCGCCAGCTCCTCGGTCGTCGCGCCGGCCAAGATCTGTTCCAACCGGTCACTCATGTCGGGATTGGTACCACCCGGTGGTCACTCTCGGCAGGTCCGCAGCCGTTCTGGCCCGTCCTCGGCAACGTCACCACCCCGTGGCGGTCGTCCTGGTGAAAACAGCCTGGTGAAAACAGTGGTGCGCGTCGCCTGCGGCTAGCCGAGGCGAGCCTCGAGCGCGCTGAGCTCGTCCCACAGCGCGTCGGGGAGGCGGTCCTCGAAGATCTCGAAGTGCTTGCGCGTGCTCGCGACCTCGGTGCGCCATTCGTCGGCGTTCACGCGAGTCGCCGCCGCGATCTGTTCGGCCGACGCGTCGAGTCCGGACAGATCCAGCTCACCGGCGGCCGGGACGGTCCCGATGGCGCTCTCTTGTCCCGGCACGCCGCCCTCGAGCCGGTCGACGACCCACGCCAACACCCGCGAGTTGTCGCCGAAGCCGGGCCAGAGGAACTTGCCGTCGGCATCCTTGCGGAACCAGTTCACGCCATAGATCCGAGGCAGCTTGGCCGGGTCGTGGCGGGTGCCGAGCGCGAACCAGTGGGCGAAGTAGTCGGCCATGTTGTAGCCGCAGAACGGCAGCATCGCGAACGGGTCGTGACGCAGCTCGCCCAGCCCGCCGGTGGCGGCGGCCGTCTTCTCCGAACCCATCGTGGAGCCGACGAACACGCCGTGGTTCCAGTCGCGTGCCTCGTACACCAGCGGCACCGTCGTCGCCCGGCGTCCACCGAACAGGAACGCCGAGATCGGCACGCCCTTGGGGTCTTCCCACTCGGGGGCGATGACCGGGCACTGCGACGCGGGCACACAGAACCGCGCGTTCGGGTGCGCCGCGGGCGAGTCCGACCCCGGGGTCCAGTCCTGGCGGCGCCAATCGGTCAGGTGCGCGGGCACGGGGCCGTCGATGTCCTCCCACCAGACGTCGCCGTCGTCGGTGAGCGCGGTGTTGGTGAACACCGTGTTCTTGTGGAGGGTATCCATCGCGTTGGGGTTGGTCGCGCGATTCGTGCCCGGCGCGACGCCGAAGAACCCGAACTCGGGGTTGATCGCGTAGAGGCGGCCGTCGTCGCCGAACTTCATCCAGGCGATGTCGTCGCCGATCGTCTCGGCCTTCCAGCCGGGAGCGGTGGGCACCAACATCGCGAGGTTCGTCTTGCCGCAGGCGGACGGAAAGGCCGCGCCGATGTAGTGGACGCGGCCCGCAGGCGACGTGAGCTTCAAGATGAGCATGTGCTCGGCGAGCCACCCCTCGTCGCGGGCGATCACCGACGCGATCCGCAGCGCGAAGCACTTCTTGCCGAGGAGGGCGTTGCCGCCGTAGCCGGAGCCGTAGGACCAGATCTCACGGGTCTCGGGGAAATGCACGATCCACTTGTCTTCGGCATTGCACGGCCACGCGACATCGGTCTCGCCGGCTGCGAGCGGCGCGCCGAGGGAGTGCATGCACGGCACGAACTCACCGTCGTCGCCGAGCACGTCCAGCGCCGCCTGGCCCATGCGGGTCATCGTGCGCATGCTCACGACCACGTACGGCGAGTCGGTGATCTCGACGCCGATGTACGAGAGGTTCGAGCCGAGTGGCCCCATGCTGAACGGGACGACGTACATGGTGCGGCCCGACATGGCGCCGGTGAAGAGCTCGCCGAGCTTCGTGCGCATCTCGGCCGGGTCTTTCCAGTTGTTGGTGGGCCCGGCATCGGCGGCGCTGGTCGAGCAGATGAAGGTGCGATCCTCGACCCGCGCGACGTCGCTCGGGTCCGATGCGGCCCAATACGAGTTGGGTCGGGCCTGGTCGTCGAGAGTCCGAAGGGTCCCGCTCCCGACCATCGTGGCGAAGAGCCCGTCGGCCTCGGCGTCTGATCCGTCGCACCAGTGGATCGACGCCGGCCGGCAGAGGTCGGCCATCTCCTCGACCCAGCGGATCAGGCGTTGATTGGCTGTGGGTGGCGCGATATCGACATTGGCCGTCACGGGTCTGTTGCTCCTTCGTTCTCCCCGCTGCCGGGTCGAGCCTCGACCGCGCGCCAGCGGCGAATTCGGTGCGTCGAGCGTAGCGGTGCCCCCCGCCCCGGCCCCAACTGGGTCCGCCGTGTCCCACGTTGGTGCGAATGGGCCACCCGGAGAGTGCACCATCGCCGCGTGGGCGCGCGGTGAGACGGCGCAGGCAGCTACACGTCGGCGGGCGGGAGCCCCATGTCGCGTTCGGCGCCGATACGCAGCCGGGTCGCAAGACCCGAGGTGTCGAGCTCGAAGTTGACTCGCTGGCCCTGGCGGAGCATCCGGAAGATGGAGCCCTCGAGCGCGTCTGCGGCGAGGGCGTAGTCGGCCCGGTCGGCGTCGGAGAGGACGACACCCTCTCGGGTCTGGGGATCGAAGGTGCGAACGACGCCCTGCATGGAGCGGCCCTACGGCTTCTCGACCTTGCCCGCCTTCAGGCAGGCAGTACAGGCGTGGATGCGACGTGGGGTGCCGTTCACGACGGCGCGGACCCGTTGCACGTTCGGGTTCCAGCGCCGCTTGGTACGACGGTGTGAGTGGCTGAGGCGCATGCCGAAACGCGGGCCCTTGCCGCAGACGTCGCAGACGGATGCCATCGAGAGACCTCTTCGAAGGACGAGATGGAGCAGGACAACCGGACCTGGCGACGCAGAACACGGGCCCCGGTGGACGAGTGATCGTAGCACTCGCTGCTCCGAGGACCCGAGCGCCATTACGATTCCGGCCGATGCCCACGCTCGAGCACCTCGCGGCGACCGATGTGCGCCAGGTCGTCATCCGATTCCGGGACGCCCTGCGCTCACACCAGGAGGAGTTGAACCGGCTCAACGTGTACCCGGTGCCCGACGGTGATACCGGAACCAACATGGCCCTCACCATGGAGGCCGTGGTCAGCGAGCTCGGCAGCGCCGACCGCATGCCGGAGGTGTGTCGGGCCGTCTCACATGGCTCGCTCATGGGGGCGCGCGGAAACTCGGGCGTCATCCTCTCGCAGGTGCTGCGGGGCCTCGCCGACACGTTCTCACCCCTCGAGGTCGTCGGTACGGCCGATATCGCGATCGGACTCCGCCGGGGCGCCGACGCGGCGTACGAAGCGGTGCTCCGCCCCGTCGAGGGCACGATCCTCACGGTCGTACGCGAATCGGCCGAGGCGGCCGAGGCGTCTCGCGACGCGGGGGAGGTGGCGCTCGGCCGCGTCCTCGATCAGGTCGCCGCCGCCGCCGCCGCCGCCGTCGCCCACACGCCCGACCTGTTGCCGGTGCTCAAGGAAGCGGGTGTCGTGGACGCGGGAGGTAAGGGGTTCACGTTGCTGGTCGACGCGCTGTTGGAGGTGGTCGCAGGTCGGCCCATCCCCGAACCCAGCGTCGTCGTGACGCCCCACGCCGTCGAAGCCCATCTCAGCGCCGAGCGCGGCTCGGACCTGCGCTATGAGGTCATGTACCTGCTCGACGCGGGTGACGCCACCATCCCGGGTCTCAAGGAGGCGTGGGGGGCGATCGGCGACTCGATCGTCGTGGTCGGTGGCGATGGCACCTGGAACTGCCACGTCCACACCGACGACATCGGCGCGGCGGTCGAGGCCGGCGTCGACGCGGGTCGTCCGTACAAGATCCGCGTGACCGACCTTCACGAGCAGGTGGAACAGCTCGAGGAGGACGCGTGGATCGCCGAGCATGCGCCCGCCACGCCGGGCGGCAGCGTCCCGCCGACCGTGCCGATCGAGGATGTCATGACCGCGGTCGTCGCGGTGGGCGTGGGCGACGGGGTCAGGCGACTGTTGTCAAGTCTCTGCGTGCAACAGATCGTCGCCGGTGGTCAGTCACTCAACCCGTCGACCGCGCAGATCCTCGAAGCCGTCGAGGCATGTCGCGCCGACGCGGTGATCGTGCTGCCGAACAACAACAACATCGTGCCCGTCGCCAGCAAGGTCGCCGACCTCACCGATCGCCGGATCGCGGTGGTGCCAACCCGAGCGATCATCGAGGGTCTCGCCGCGCTCGTCGCCTATGACCCCGATGCGTCGATCGACGTCAACGTCGAATCCATGAAGGAGGCCGTCGACCGGGTGCGGTGTGGCGCGGTCGCTCAGGCCGTGCGTGACAGCGTCGCCGAGTGCGGCCGCATCAGCGCCGGCGACTGGCTCGCGGTTGGAGACGACGGCATCCAGGCGGCGCGAAAGTCCCCGTTCGACGCGGCCCGGTCCTTGCTCGAGTACCTCATTGACGACGAGCGTGAGCTGGTCACCCTCATCGTCGGCGCCGACGCACCTCCCGCAGAGACCGCCCACATCCGGGAGTACCTCGCGGACTCCTTCCCCGAGCTCGAGATCGAGGTCCACCAGGGTGACCAGCCGCTGTACCCGTACCTGATCGGTGTGGAGTAGCGACGAGCCCGCTGACGCTGCGCGAAGTCGCCGCGATCCCCCTCTCGAGCATCGGTGTTGCGCCGAAGCTGCGCGACCGCCTCGAGCTCATGGGCGTCGAGACCGTGCTCGACGTGTTGGAGCGCTACCCGCGCCGCTATCTCGATCGGACCGCTCGGGCCGACATCGCCGAGCTTCGCGTCGGCGACGAAGCCACGGTGTTCGCGGAGGTGCGACGCATCTCGGCGCGACGGTCTCGCAAGGGGCGGGCGATCGTCGAGGCCACGGTGTACGACGGCACGTCGATGCTCACCGCGGTCTTCTTCAACCAGCCGTGGCGGGAGCGCCAGCTCCCGGAAGGAACCGAAGCCGCCTTCTTCGGCAAGCTCGACGAGTACCGAGGCAAGCCGCGTCTCATCAACCCGGTGGTCGATGTGCTGGGAAGGTTGGGCGAGAACACCGGAGCGGTGGTGCCGGTGTACCCCCAGTCCGGCAAGGCGGACGTGTTCACCGCCCAGCTCCGCAAGGTCGCGGCCGCCGCGCTCGACGAGGTGCACAGCCGCGGCGGCCTGGCCGAACCGCTGGCCGAACCGGTGCGGCGCGAGCTGAAGCTCGTTTCGCGGGACTGGGCGATCCGCCAGGTGCACCGGCCCGACGATCTCGACTCGGCCCGGCGCGCCCAGCGCCGGCTGCGTTTCGACGAGTTCCTGCGTATGCAGGTCGGCCTCGTCGCGCGCAAGCGGGCCATCGAGTCGAGCCGGCTGGGCATCCGCCACGCCGTCGACGGTCAGCTCGTGGCCGAGTTCCACAAGGCGCTGGCCTTCCCCCTCACCGGCGACCAGCGCCGGGTGATCGACGAGATCACCGCCGATCTGGGCGCCGCCGCGCCGATGCACCGCCTGCTCCAGGGTGACGTCGGTTCGGGCAAGACCGTCGTGGCCCTCAGCGCGCTCCTCACCGCGGTGCAGGGCGGCTACCAGGGTGCGTTCATGGCCCCGACCGAGGTCCTCGCCGAGCAGCACTACCTGTCGAGCCGCACGATGCTGGACGGTCTCAGCGTCGACGCACCGGGAACGCTCACCGGTGACCGCCCGATCACCGTCCGGCTCCTCACCAACCGCACGCCGGCCGCGCAACGTCGAACGATGGCCGCCGAGCTGGAAGCGGGGGAGTGCGACATCGTGATCGGCACGCACGCTCTCATCTACGCCGACACGCCCATCCCGAACCTCGGCGTCGTCGTCATCGATGAGCAGCACCGGTTCGGTGTGGAGCAACGGGCGGTGCTGCGCGACCGCGCGGCCGAGAGCGCGGCGGTGCCCGACGTGTTGGTCATGACCGCCACGCCGATTCCCCGTACTGCCGCCTTCCTCATCTACGGCGATCTGGACAAGAGCGAGCTTCGGGAGATGCCCCCGGGGCGAACACCGGTGACGACTGCATGGGTTGGCACCGAACCGATGGCTCGCGAGGCCGCGTACGCCACGCTGCGGGCCGAGGTGGCCGACGGCCGCCAGGCGTTCGTGGTCTGCCCGCTGGTCGAGGGCTCGCCGCGGGTCGAGGCCAAGGCCGCGACCGAAGAGCTGGATCGGCTCGCGGTCGAGGATCTCGCGGGGCTACGGCTCGGGCTGTTGCACGGGCAGATGAAGCCGGCCGACAAGGAGGCGGCGATGACGGCATTTCGCGCCGGCGAGCTCGACGTGCTCGTTGCCACCACCGTGATCGAGGTCGGTGTCGACGTACCCAACGCGACCGTGATGATCGTCGACGGCGCGGACCGGTTCGGCCTGTCGCAGCTTCACCAGCTTCGCGGCCGGATCGGGCGGGGCGGGGGCCGTTCGTTCTGCTTCTTGTTCGGTGACCCGACCACTCCCGACGGTGAAGCCCGACTCCAAGCGATGGTGGACTCGACCGACGGGTTCCTGCTCGCCGAACGCGACCTCGAGATCCGGGGTGCCGGCGAGGTCTTCGGCGGCAAGCAGTCCGGCTTCGGTGACCTCAAGCTCGGCCGCCTTCCTCGTGATGCGGCCTACGTCGAATGGTCCCGCAGGATCGCCGAGGCCATCCTCGACGAGGATCCCGACCTGGTGCTCGCTCGGCACGTGCCGCTCCGCGAGGAGGTCCACGACCTCCTCGGTGAGGACGTCGAGTTCCTCTTCAAGAGCTGAGTACACGCTACGCGTCAGTCCCGGACGCGGGACCGGTGTAGACGGCCCCCAAGAGCAGGGTGATCTGAGCCCCGATCCTGGTCGGTTCGGGACCTTGGGGGTCCACCGCGGCGGCGATGGCGGCGCCGATGGCCACGCTCATGATGGTGGCCGCCATCACCTCCGGCTCGACCCACGCCGGGATCTCGCCGTGCGCGTTCAACGCGCCGATCTCGTCGCGCAGCAAGGCCTGGACCCGGCGCCAGAGTGTGATTGTCGGCGTGTCGGTAGACGACGAGCGGGCCTCAGCCAGCAGTGCTTCGACGACGATCGGGACGTGTTGGCGCGCATCGGTATAGGCCGCGCCGAGCGCGGCGGCGGCGCGCAGCATTCGCGCCACCGCGTCGCCGTCGCCGGTGAGCGCGGTGATCGCGGGTTCGATCCACGCGCCCACCTCGGCGGTGAGGGCTTCGTCGACGAGGGAGTCCTTGGAGCCGAAGTGGTACGTGATCGCGGCGAGGTTGGCACCGGCCTCGGTCGTGATGGCCCGAGAGGTCGCGCCCAACAACCCGCCGTGGGCCACGCACAAACGGGTCGCGTCGATGAGCCGTGCCCGCGTTGACTGGCCCTGTGCGCTCATACGTACGTATGATAACTGCGATGGGGTGGTCGCAGGCATCAGATGCAGGCGGGAGCGTCACCGGCCGGGATGTCCGAGGTCGGATTCCAGGCCTGATTGCCGTGGGTCTCGCGGTGACGGCCGCGCTCGTGGTGCTGTTCGTCCCGCTCGCCGGGACTTCTTCGGCAGAAAGCCGATCGGGGCCCGGCGGCGAGGTCGAGATCAGGTCCACACGGACGAAGACGACCCTGCTCGAATCCGAAGGCCCGAGGCTTGCGTTCATCGTCGCGATCCCGGTCGTGGTCGTTACCGCCGGACTCGCCGCCGTCCTCCGCGGCCGCCGGAAGACGGCGGCGGCGTGTGCAGCACTCATGTGGACTCTGATCGTGCTCGGAGCATTCTCAATCGGACTGCTCTTCGTGCCGAGCGGCCTGGCATTGGTCGTCGCAGCGTCGATCACATGGGCAACGACGTCGCGGGCCGGGCTGGAGCAAGAGCCGAACCTGTGACCACGGCCCGGGGCTCGCGGCCGGTAGCGTGCGGGTGGCGACCCGCGGGAGGGGCCATGGAGCGTCGAACGATCAGTGTGCACGGCCACCAAGTCGCGTACCGCACCGGCGGGGAGGGTCCCGTCGTGTTGCTCGTTCACGGCATGGCCGGCAGCTCCACATCCTGGAAGCCGGTGCTCGAGGATCTGGGCCGGGAGGTCACCTACGTTGCCCCCGACCTCCCCGGTCACGGGCGGTCCGACAAGCCCCGGGGCGACTACTCGCTCGGGGCGCAGGCCGGGTTCCTGCGGGACCTCTTGGCGGCGCTGGGACACGAGCGCGCCACGGTGGTCGGCACGTCGCTGGGCGGCGGCATCGCGATGCAGTTCGCCTACCAGCATCCCGAGCGATGTGAGCGCCTCGCGTTGGTGTGTGCCGGTGGTCTCGGCGAGGAGGTCACGCCGCTGCTGCGCGTGCTCGCCGCGCCGGGTGTGGACCTCGTGATGCCCCTGGGGCTCCAGCCGTTCGTCCGGACCGCCGTGGAGACGGTCACAGGCTGGTTCGCCAAGGTCGGCCTGCGGCCCGCTCCGGCGACCAGGGAGGTCTGGCGCTCCTACACCTCGCTGCTGGACCCGGAGACCCGTACCGCGTTCGTGCAGACGTTGCGCGCGGTGGTCGACCTGCGGGGCCAGCGGGTCAGCGCGATGGACAAGCTCTACCTGGCCGAGGACGTGCCGACCCTCATCGTCTGGGGAGCGGACGACCCGATCATCCCGGTCACCCATGCCTACGACGCCCACGAGGCCATGCCGGGTAGCCGGCTCGAGATCATCGAGGGGTGCGGCCACTTCCCGTACGTGGAGCATCCTCGTCGCTTCGCCGAGGTCCTGCTCGCTTTCGTCTCGAGCACCGATCCGGTCACCGTCGGTCCGCAAGACCTGGCCCGTCGCCTGCACGAGCTCGCGCCCTTGAGTGCCAACGCGCGAGCATCGACCGGGTGAGGCCGAGCGGCCGACTGCGGGTCATCGCCGGGGAGGTCGGAGGGCTGCGGCTGGCGGCGCCGAAGGGTGACCGCACGCGCCCGACCGCGGACCGGGTGAAGGAGTCACTGTTCTCGAGCCTGGGGTCCGCGATCGAGGGCGCGTCCGTGCTCGACGGCTACGCGGGCAGCGGTGCCCTCGCCATCGAGGCCCTGTCTCGCGGGGCGCGCG
>Ga0075530_1000183_pt1 | contig 28137 bp, 23 predicted proteins | sample NGEPerD_2_FD_75101 | JGI IMG/M metagenome (GOLD analysis project Ga0075530, IMG submission 75101) | Arctic peat soil microbial communities from the Barrow Environmental Observatory site, Barrow, Alaska, USA - NGEE PermafrostL1-D | ecosystem: Environmental > Terrestrial > Soil > Wetlands > Peat ... | reverse complement strand
GTGTGCGCTCACCCATGGCCATGGCTTCACCAGCCAACACATCAAAAGAGCTTGCAGTAACCGCAACATCACTGACCGGCACCTGCCACGGGCCAACCATTTGGTCACGAGCAACAAGCCCGGTAATCGTGCGGTCACCAATCGTTATCAGGAAGCTCTTGGAGCCTACAGAAGGAAGCCGCAACACTCGGCGGATTGCGTCGTGCATGTCAGTTTTTGTGGAATCAAATACCGGCTTGGTAAACGATGTTCTGTTAACGCTCCGGTGCATGCGTGGTGGCTTGCCGAAGAGCACGTCCATCGGCAGGTCAACCGGCTTGTCGTTAAAATAGGAGTCGCTCAGCTCAAGATGGTGGGCTTCTATTGCTTCACCAATCACAGCATACGGGCAGCGTTCCCGGCGACACAGCGCGTCAAAAAGCTCCAGATTTTCAGGAGCGACTGCCATAACGTAGCGTTCCTGGGACTCATTGCACCAGATTTCCAGTGGCGACATGCCTGGCTCGTCGCTGGGGATATCCCGCAACTCGAACTTTCCGCCACGACCACCGTCCTTAACCAGCTCTGGCATGGCGTTAGAAAGGCCGCCCGCGCCGACATCGTGGATGAAGCACATGGGGTTTTCCTGCCCCATCTGCCAGCAACGGTCAATCACTTCCTGACACCGGCGCTCCATCTCCGGGTTATCCCGCTGCACGGAGGCAAAGTCGAGATTCTCGTTACTGGAGCCAGAGTCCATGGAAGAGGCGGCGCTGCCTCCTAGGCCGATAAGCATGGAGGGCCCACCCAGCACGATGAGTTTGGCGCCTACCGGTATGTCGCCTTTTTCCACGTGCTCTGCGCGGATATTACCAAGGCCGCCGGCAATCATAATGGGCTTGTGATAGCCACGCACTTCGTAACCAGCCGGGCCGGCAACCTTCTCTTCAAATGTCCGGAAGTAGCCGGCTATATTGGGGCGGCCAAACTCGTTATTGAATGCAGCACCGCCAATCGGACCTTCAATCATTATATCCAGAGCGGAAGCGATCCGATCGGGCTTGCCGTAGTTGATTTCCCAGGGCTGCGGGTCTTCCGGCAGGTTGAGGTTGGAGACCGTAAAGCCTGAAAGCCCCGCCTTCGGCTTGGAGCCGCGACCGGTTGCGCCTTCATCACGGATCTCACCACCAGACCCGGTTGCCGCGCCTTCAGCGGGTGCAATCGCAGTCGGGTGGTTGTGAGTCTCCACCTTCATAAGAATGTGAATGTCTTCTTGGTTATAACCGTAAACGCCGGTTGCGGGATCCGGGAAGAAGCGGCCACCGCGGCTGCCCCGAATAACCGATGCGTTATCCTTGTAAGCAGACAACACGCCCTCGCTGTTCATCTCGAACGTGTTCCGAATCATGGCAAACAGGGACTTTTCCTGTCCCTCACCATCGATGTCCCAGGAGGCGTTAAATATCTTGTGGCGACAGTGCTCGGAGTTCGCCTGGGCAAACATCATCAGCTCAACGTCGGTCGGATCCCGCTCAAGGCCGATAAACGATGTCACCAGATAATCAATTTCGTCATCTGCCAGCGCAAGGCCCAGGCGCCTGTTCGCATCAACCAGTGCCTTTTGGCCGCCAGCCAGCACTGAAACCCGTTCAAGGAGGCGCGGCTCTTCATGACTGAACAGCAACTGAGCGCCGCCCATTTCGTGGAAGACTTTCTGAGTCATTCGATCGTGCAGCAGCGCGGCAACCTTCTCGCGCTGATCCAGACCAAGCTTCTTGCTGGCCTTTATATAAAAAGCCGTGCCTCGCTCAATTCGCTGAATCTGGCGCAAACCGCAATTACGGGCAATGTCGGTTGCCTTGCTGGACCAGGGAGACAGAGTCCCCGGGCGCGGTACCACGAGAAACAGTACGCCGTCCGGCTCTTCACCCGGCACACGGGGCCCATAGGTCAGAAGCCGGTCAAGAACGGCCTGCTCGGAATCAGAAAGTGTGCCCTCCAGATCCACAAAGTGCATGAATTCGGCATAAACATGCTTAATCTCGGGCACAATGGCCTGAATTCTGGCGTACAGTTTATGAGAGCGGAATGGCGAAAGCGCGGGTGCGCCGCGAAGTTCAAGCATGATATCAACCTGTATCGCGCGAAACGGGGAAGTCCGGGTGCATTCTGAGAAGGCGCACATCATACTTGAAAGCGGTGCCGGGATACAGCGCAGAAACGTTATTCCCCTAGCGCACAATTGACATTATTTTGCATAGTTATTGATCAACTTTATTGACCCCCCTTCCACCAGCAGGGATCATTAGGGCGTGGACATGGAGACCACACCCGAAAAGACACCGGATGCCGCCAGCCAGTTCGCGCGCATCCCGATGACCCAGCGGTAACGGAGAACAGGGACTTGCCCAGAATCCTGACTGCATACAATGCAGCGACGGCATATACATCAATCCTCGTCTGCACGTTGGCCCTGACCCTGCTGTCCCTCACCGGATGCAGCCAGCCGAGTACGTTGCAGGAAATCCGCAACGAGGGTGTACTGCACGTTATTACCCGGGTTGCGCCTTCCATATATTATGAGGGGCGCGACGGGCCAACCGGCTATGACTACGAGCTGACCAAGCTCTTCGCCGAAGAGCTTGGTGTTGAACTGCGGCTCCGGGTTGCCGCAGACAACACGGAAGTGCTTTCCGTGCTTTCAAAAGACTTTGCGCACATCGGGCTGGCAGGTCTTTCTGCGCAACCGCTGTTCAAAAACCATTACAAGACACTTCCTACCGGCATAGAAGCCCAGTCAGTCGTTGTTTACAACCGCGATGTAGACCGCCCCGAGGCTCTTACGGATCTGATCGGCCAGACCCTGCATCTGGTTTCCGACAGTAATCATGAATATCAGCTGCAGGCCCTTACAAGCATAGCTCCGGGTATCTTCTGGCAGGTTCACCCTGGCCTGAATGCCGCCGGCATTCTTGCTCGCGTTGAAACCGGTGAACTGTCGTACGCTGTTGTCTCTTCCAATGAGCTTGAGCTCAACCACATATTTTTCCCTCAGGTTAAGCAAGGGTTCGCTCTTGGCGACGCCAAAGAGCTGGCATGGCTGTTCCCGGCGAACCAGGACGACTCACTCGTCAGCGCAGCAAAGGCATTTCTTGAAAAAATGCACGCAGACGGTACCATCGCGCAACTTTCCGAACGCTTTTATGGCCATCTGGATCACCTGAACTACGTGGGCGCGCGTACGTTCATGCACCACGTGGAAAACCGGCTGCCCAACTACAACGCCCTGTTCAGGGAACACGCCTCCATGTTCAATATGGACTGGCGCTTGCTCGCCGCCATTGGCTACCAGGAGTCACACTGGCGCCCTAATGCGGTCTCGCCAACCGGCGTTCGCGGGCTGATGATGCTGACGCGCAACACCGCGAATTACATTGGCATCAATAACCGGCTGGACGCGGAAGAGAGCATTCAAGGCGGGGCCAAGTATTTCCGTATGGTTCACGAGAGAATTCCCGAGCGCATCGCCGAGCCTGATCGCACCTGGTTTGCTCTGGCCTCCTATAACGTGGGGTACGGACATCTGGAAGATGCCCGCAGGCTCACCGAAAGCGCCGGCAAAAATCCGGACCGCTGGATGGATGTGAAGGAATTTCTGCCGCTGCTGGCGCAAAAAGAATGGTACAAAAAGACCCGCTTCGGTTACGCCCGGGGCCACGAGCCTGTCCTCTACGTACAGAATATTCGCCGTTACTATGATGTGCTCGCACGGATGACGAAGCCGACAGTAGACATAACCGCCGCCACAGATTCACCGTTTGTCGGTTTGGAGCAGGGCCGTAAAGGAAGCTCCCCCGGCGGGCTATCCGGAGAAGGAGCTGATATGCGAGCCGGCCTACCCCCCGAGCTTGTAATGATACCACCAACGCTCTGACGCTTAGGCACCAAAATAGCCTGACTCGCTGACTTCAAGCGCCCGCTCCACCTGGCTTGCAGTGAATCCGCGACGAGTAAGAAAACGGGCCTGGCGCACCTTTTCGTCCCAGTCATCACTCAGATCAGTCAGGCCGAAACGTTTTTCCCTCAGTAAAAGCGCATTGCGGATCCAGTCTGCATCAGAAAGTTCATCAAGGCAGCCCGGAGACTGATGAACGCCGCGCTGCTGCAGCTCTGCCAGCACTCTCAGTGGGCCATAGCCCAGATCAATACGCTGGCGTGAGTAAACATCCGCAAAGCGACTGTCATCCAGCCAGCCCTTGCTCTCATAATCATCCAGAACCATCGAAACAACCGAGCTATCAAGCTTACGCTGTCGTAGTTTCAGCGTCAGTTCCTGGCGACTGTGTTCGCGGCGGGCAAGCAGCCTCAACGCCACCGAGCGTGCCTTGTAGTCCTCGTCGTCACTATTTTCCTGTTTTGCCATCCAGCCCTTCCCGCAAACGCTCACAAAACGCTAGACTAGCCCGGATTTCAAACCGTCGGCGCTGATTCCCGAATCTCCGACGACCGGTGCCGGCATACTTTGCCCGACACCGCAGACTGGTTTCAATCCCAAAGGACATCTTCATGGCTGCATTCCTCCAGAAACTGTTTAAATCCCGCAAACCCACAGCACCAGACCGTAAAACAGCAGCCCGGGCGCAACCGGTTGCTGTGCCAGCGGAGGATAAGCGTGCAGACCTAAGGGAAGAGCAGCTTCAGGCGCTGCAATCGACCCCGACTCAGGAAGTCGCTGCTGTTCTGGCGTCTGAAGGTTTAACCGCAGATATCCGGCGCAGAGCCGCAGACCAGCTTCAAGACGCAAAACTTCTCCAGCGCGTTCAAAAACAAGTAAAAAGTCGTGACAAAGGTGTATACCAGATAGTGCGGCAGAAACTGCAGATCATTCGGGAGGACCAGGCTCGTCAGGAGGCCGTTTCCGGGACCATCGATACGTTGATCAGCAATGCCCGCGACCAAGCGAAAAGCAACGACACTAAACTCTATGGTGCTCGTCTGGATAAGCTTCTGAACCAGTGGGCAGCGGTAGAGCCCAGTGCAACGCCGGATCAGCTCAGTGAATTCCTGCAGTCGGTACACCGCTGTCGGGAACGGCTGACTGATATGCAGGCAGCCCAGGCCGAAGAAAAGCGTCAGCTTGAGCAACAGCTTCAGCGGGATGAAACTCTGGCTCTTATGGCCCAAACCCTTGAAGATCTCCGCCATCAGCCTGTAGAAGCACTCGCCTCCCTCGCCTCACTGGACGCCCTTCAAAAGACCCAGGAAAACCGATGGCTGGAAGCAACCCGCGATACCCAGGTTGAAAAACAGCAGCAGAAAGCCTACGAGGCTTTCATGATGGCGCTGCGTAGCTATGTTGCTGCAATCCGCCATATCAACCAGGCGAAAGAGTCGCTACTGGCCCTTTCTGCGGCTCTTGATCTGGAAGAGGTAAGCGCTGAAGACCGGGAACGCGCTCTGACCCTGCTGAAAGAGATCAACTGGCCTCAGGGCTTCCCTGTTCCAGATCTACTGGAGCCTGCGCGCAAGTTGGCTGGAAAACCCAAGGCTCCGGTTGAAGCAAGTGATAACCAGAAGCAGCAGACCTCGGCCGATAGCCTGAAAGCCACCCTGGATCAGCTGGAAAGCGCTCTTGAATCCAAACAGCTCAAAGAATCCCGGCAACTCCTGAAAACGGCACAGCAGTATCTCAAAGCCCTCGATCACCGCCATAGCAAAGGCTTTCAGGCACGCATGCAGCTGCTTACCGGCCAACTCAGAGAGCTGACGGACTGGCAGGGATTTGCGACCGAACCCAAGCAGCTAGCGCTATGTGAGCAAATGGAGCATCTGGCAGAACAACCCATTGAGCCGGAAGCGAAGTCCGAGCGCATAAAAGAGCTGCAGAAGGAGTGGCGGAGCCTGGGTGGATCTTCAGATCGCGCTCTGTGGTCTCGCTTTAAACAGGCATCCGACAAAGCTTATGAACCCTGCAAAACCTATTTTAAAGCCAAGTCTGGCCTGAAGCAGGCGAACCTGGAAAAACGCAAAGCAATTTGTGCCGAACTGGAACATTTTGTTAACGGCGCAGATTGGAACACGATCGACTGGAAAGCTGTCGACCATATTTTGCAAACCGCTCGCCAGGAATGGAAATCTGCGTGGCCCATAGAGTTCCGGGACAACCGCCAGGTACAAAAGCAGTTTGATGACCTGCTCAAAAAGCTCGAAGCGCCCATTGATCAGGAGCGCCAGAAAAACGAAGCTCTGAAGCAGGCAATCGTCGAACAGGCACAGGTTTTGACGGAACACGAGCCACTACAAGAGGCCATGAGCAAAGCCAAGGCGCTGCAGCTAGACTGGAAAGCCGTCGGAATTACCCACCATCGTGAAGATCGCAAGCTTTGGCAGGCATTCCGCAAAGCCTGTGATGAAGTTTTTGCGCGTCGGGACACCGAGCGCTCGGAACATCAGCAGGCTACAAAAGAAGCAGATGCGGCAGCGGAAGCAGTGCTGCAGCAGGTCGCCAGCGTGAGTTCCGATCAGGATGCTCAGGCGCTTGAACAGGCGGCTACGGCACTTCGCAGTCTCAATGCTGTCAAAGTATCTGCGGCGATAAAAGAGCGGGTCCAGAAAGAAAAACAAAGACTGAGCCAGGCTGCTTCGGCGCTAGAACTCAAAGCGGGCATCTCTGAATGGCAAGCGTTTGTGCTTGCCCGCACCGAAGGCGAAGTATCTACGGAACGTACTTTCCCGGGCAAATGGATCCTGCTCGCAGAAAGGGTAGGTGAACTGAATGATCAGGAACTGGTTATTCGTGCAGAGATCCTGGCCGGCATATCGTCACCGGAAGCAGACCAGCATAAACGCATGGCGATACAGGTTCAGCGCCTGGCAGAAGGAATGGGCTCGACCGAAAAAGCTGACAACGCACTCCAGAGCATTGAGGCTCTGGTCGCCAGTTGGTGTATTCAGTCGGCTAGCCAGCCTGCCGATCCGGCTCTGGCAAATCGTTTAAATAACGCTTTGGACAATCTGATTGCAAACTGAGCATTCGGAGCCCTACTCCCGCTGATGCTCTCTGACAAAATCCCTGGCGCCCTGAACGGCGACCAGGGATTTGTCCTTCATGCCCCTGAGTTCTTCGTCAGCCAAGTAAAACATCATATCAATGGTGTGTCTGTAATAGCGGGGAGGTAACCGGTTCATGGCGACGCACATAACGTCTGTCAGGAAATCTGCGGTATCCCCCGGCTCTCTCGTCGCATCAATAGCATCCACGACCAGCCGTTCGTAAAAGTTATCGATCGCATCTTTGACAGACATGATTTGCGCCTCCGTAATCTGCTTGAGCAGCGTCTGGAAAATCCTTGCTGCTATCTGTAAAGATAGAAGCTGCGACCTCGTCTGTCATGGTCTCTGAGCAATTTCGCCAATCCGATTGGCAGGCCGAGTCATTACCCACAGTGCTATCAAAGGGCTATGGTGATGGTTCTGGTAAGTAAACCACAAAGCAACAATCATCAAAGGAAAAGCAATGACCACCGAGGCGTATATCTTCGACGCGGTCCGCACTCCCAGAGGGCGTGGAAAAAAAGACGGCTCACTGCACAGCGTCAAACCCATTACATTACTGACCACTGTGCTCAATGCGCTTCAGCAGAGAAACAACCTGGATACCGCTCAGGTAGACGATATAGTGCTTGGTTGCGTCTCCGCCGTTGGCGATCAGGGCGCTGATATTGCCAAAACGGCTGCACTCGCCGCTGACTGGGACGAGAAAGTATCCGGTGTTACTCTCAACCGGTTCTGCGCTTCAGGTCTGGAAGCGGTTAACCTGGCGGCCATGAAAGTGCGTTCTGGCTGGGAAGATTTGGTTGTTGCCGGCGGCGTTGAATCCATGTCCCGCATACCTATGGGTTCCGACGGCGGCGCCTGGGCGATGGACCCACAAACCAACCTGCATACCGGTTTCATGCCTCAGGGTATTGGTGCAGACCTTATTGCCACTTTGGACGGCTTCAGTCGTGAGGACGTCGACGGCTTCGCGGTAAAATCCCAGCAAAAGGCGGCCAATGCCTGGAAGCAGGGTTATTTTGCCAAGTCGATCATTCCGGTCACAGACCAGAACGGCGTCGTCATCCTGGATTGCGATGAACATGTGAGGGGCGACACCACCGTTGAGTCCCTCTCAGGCCTCAAGCCAGCCTTTCAGATGATGGGTGAAATGGGCTTTAACAGTGTCGCTAGTGAAAAATACCACTACGTCGAGAAAATCACTCACGTCCACCACGCCGGCAACTCCTCGGGTATGGTCGACGGCGCTAGTGGCATTCTGATCGGCAGTGAAGCGAAAGGTAAGGCTATGGGCCTGAAACCCCGCGCCCGCATTGTTGCTACAGCAGTCACCAGCACCGACCCTACCATTATGCTCACTGGGCCCGCTCCGGCGACCCTCAAGGCACTGGAAAAGGCAGGCATGACCGTTGATCAGATTGATCTGTTTGAAGTAAACGAAGCCTTTGCCTCCGTGGTAATGCGCTTCCAGAAGGAACTCTCGATTCCGGATGAAAAAGTGAACGTTAATGGCGGCGCAATCGCCATGGGCCACCCCCTCGGCGCTACCGGCGCGATGATTCTGGGCACCCTGCTGGACGAACTGGAGCGCCGTGAATTGCGCTTCGGGCTGGCGACTCTGTGCGTTGGCGGCGGCATGGGCATTGCCACCATCATTGAGCGGGTCTGAACCCAACACTTTTTCTGTAAGGAGAACCGATTATGAGTGCCATCCGTTATGCATTGGGTTCAGATAAGATCCTGACCCTAACCATCGACATGCCGGGCCAGTCCGCGAACACCATGAACACAGCGTTCCGTGAAGCCCTCGACGAAACCGTGAACAAAGTCCAGGGCGACCTGGAAAACATTCGTGGCATTATCATTGCCTCCGCCAAGAAAACCTTCTTTGCCGGTGGCGACCTGAAAGAAATTCACAAAGTCACCCGCGACGACGCCCAGGCCTTTGAAGACATGGTCAACGGCATGAAAGCCCAAATGCGGGCACTGGAAACCTGCGGCAAACCTGTGGTCGCAGCAATCAACGGTGCGGCACTGGGGGGCGGCCTCGAAATTGCCCTGGCTTGCCATCACCGCATAGTGCTGAACGACAACAGCATTCAATTGGGCCTTCCTGAAGTAACGCTTGGCTTGCTTCCTGGCGGCGGTGGTACTCAGCGTCTGCCCAGGATGATTGGACTGGAAGCTGCTTTCCCATTCCTGATGGAAGGCAAAAAAGTGCGCCCATCCGCTGCCCTGAAAGCCGGTATTGTTGATGAGCTGGCCGACTCTGTCGAAGACATGATGGGGAAGGCTCGAGCATTTATTGAGGCCAACCCCAAGTGCCAGCAGCCATGGGACAAGAAAGGCTTCAAGCTGCCAGGTGGTGCGCCTCATCACCCGGCCATGGCACAGAAGCTGGCGATTGCGCCTGCCATGCTGAAGCAGAAAACCAAGGGTTGCTACCCGGCCCCGGAGCGCATTCTGTCCGCAGCTGTTGAAGGCGCCCAGGTAGACTTCGATAACGGCAGCCTGATTGAAACACGCTATTTTGCCGAACTGGTGATTGGCCAGGTCGCCAAGAACATGACGGGCACCTTCTGGTTCCAGCTAAATGATATCAATGCAGGTGGCAGCCGTCCGGAAGGCGTTAAGAAGGAGAACTTCAAAAAGGTTGGTGTACTGGGTGCCGGAATGATGGGCGCAGGCATCGCCTACTCCACCGCCAGCCGTGGCATCGACGTGGTTCTTAAAGACGTTTCTCTCGAGGGCGCTGAAAAAGGCAAGAGCTACTCTGAAAATCTGCTGGCAAAAAAGGTCAGCCGGGGTCGTATGACCGAAGAAAAGAAAGCTGAAATACTGGGTCGCATCAAGGCCACGGACTCTGCTGCCGATCTGGAAGGTTGCGATCTGGTCATTGAAGCTGTGTTTGAGGACAGTGATCTGAAAGCCAAAGTGACAGCAGAGGCCGAGCCGAAGCTGGCAAACAACGGCATTTTTGCTTCCAACACCTCCACAATTCCCATTACCCAGCTGGCAGAAGCTTCCGCCAAGCCGGAAAACTTCATTGGGCTGCATTTTTTCTCACCCGTAGACAAAATGCAGCTTGTTGAAATCATTGTGGGCGAGAAAACCTCGGACGAAACTCTGGCGCAATCCTTCGATTACGTTCAGCAGATCGGAAAGATTCCGATGGTTGTGAACGACAGCCGCGGTTTCTTCACCTCCCGCGTTTTCGGCACCTTCGTTAACGAAGGGATCTGTATGCTAGGCGAAGGTATCCATCCGTCCAGCATCGAGAACGCCGGTTTGCTCGCAGGTATGCCCGTTGGCCCTCTGACGATTTCCGATGAAGTCAGCATGACTCTGATGCAGCATGTACGCGATCAGAGTAAAAAAGATATGGAAGCCGCAGGCGAAAAATGGAATGCGCACCCGGCAGAAGCCATCATTGATCAGATGGTTAATGAGCATGGCCGAAAAGGCAAAGCGGCCGGCGCTGGCTTCTATGAGTATCCCGCCAAGGGCAAGAAGTATCTGTGGCCAGAGCTTGAAGCGCTCTATGTAGACAGCAGCACAGCTCGCCAAGTGAAGCTGCAGGATCTGAAAGACCGCATTCTGTTCATTCAGGCAATTGAAACCGTTCGTTGCCTGGAAGAAGGCGTGTTGCGCACCGTAGAGGACGCCAACATCGGCAGTATCTTCGGTATCGGATACGCACCCTGGACCGGCGGCGCCATACAGTTTATTAACCAGTATGGCGTCAGAGCCTTCGCAGAACGAGCCAGAGCGTTGGCTGCAGCCCACGGCGAGCGTTTTGCCCCGCCGGCTTTACTGCTTGAGCACGCGGAACAGGAAAAACTATTCATCTGAAGAACCTGAACGGCGGAGGATGAGCACCTCCGCCGCACCCCTCTACCCGTCTCTGAAACATCACTTCTCACTACCTGCGTACCGAGTTTATGGACACATTGTCACGAACCGATACGCCATGCCTATAGCAACGGGTGTAGCCCTTGCCTACAATAAATCAAACAGCCCACGGGTATAACTGGTTCCAGATACATCTGGCAGGTACCCAGCATCGTCAGGTATGCCTATATGACCATCGCGGAAAAAACATCTGCTCATCGCGCGCCGTTTAAAGCCGGCCGGATGGGTGTGTGCAAAGCGCTCACCGTTGCCCTGCTTCTGGCAGCACCTTTCGGCATTCAGGCAAAAACGACCGAACCAGACGTATATACACCTGTGGCGCCAACGATTGACCAGGCACGAGCTAACATACTCATTGCCAGACAACTGCAGTTCACTCATTTCCGCGACCTGGGTATCAGCGATAAGCTTTCCGGCGATGTATTTGATGCTTACCTGAATTATCTCGATGGCCAGCGAGTCTATCTGACTGGCAGCGATATCCAGGCGCTCGACAGAGTGAGAAGCCGGTTAGGATCTGCCCTTAAAACTGGCCAGCTACAGCCGGGGTTTGATATCTACAACCTGGTTCAGAAGCGTACTATCGAGCGACTTCAGTTTGCGCTTAAAACCCTTGACGATGGCGTCGGCAACCTCGACTTCAGCGCCAATGAAAGCATTTTGCTCGACCGTTCCGAAGCAGAATGGGAACCGGACGAAAAGGCACTTGATGAGCTGTGGGTGAAACGCATCAAAAATGCGGTGCTGGCCCAGCGCCTCAACGGTGCCGAAGACGAAACCATTACCGATACTCTCACTCGCCGCTATGAAGGCCAGCTCAAGCGTACGTATCAGGCTCGTAGCGAGGACGCATTCCAGGCCTACATGAATGCTTTCACGGGCATGTGGGATCCCCACACCTCCTATTTTTCGCCGCGCACATCCGAGAACTTCAATATCAATATGAGCCTCTCGCTTGAAGGCATCGGTGCTGTTCTGCAGGCAGACAACGAGTACACAAAAGTCGTCCGACTGGTTCCGGGCGGCCCGGCCTTCAAGCAAGGCCAGCTCCAGCCTGCCGATAGAATTGTATCGGTTGCGCAGGAAGGCGAAAAACCGGTCAATGTGATCGGCTGGCGCCTTGATGAAGTGGTCGACCTTATCCGCGGCCCACGTAATTCCGTGGTCGCGCTCGAAGTGGTTCCTGCCAGCGCGACCGATGAAACCCTGACCAAATCCATTTCGATCAGCCGGGATGAAGTCAAACTGGAAGAGCAAAGCGCCAGCAAAGACATTATCGAGCTTGAACGCAATGGTAAAAAGTACACCGCGGGCGTGATCACAATCCCTACGTTTTACGCCGATTTCCGGGCCATGCAGGCAGGAGACCCCAATTACAAAAGCACTACCCGTGATGTTCGGAAACTGATTGCGGAGCTTCAGGAAGACGGCGTGAATGGTCTGGTGATGGATCTGCGCAACAATGGCGGCGGCGCGCTACATGAAGCCAACGACCTGGTCGGCCTGTTTATCGATACGGGCCCCACCGTGCAGATTCGTAACTCGAGCAATGAAGTTCAGGTTCTCAATGACGATGACGCTTCTGTTGCCTACGACGGACCTTTGGTTGTGCTCACCAACCGCATGAGTGCATCGGCGTCCGAGATTTTTGCGGGTGCAATTCAGGACTACGGCCGCGGCCTGGTCGTCGGTTCGCAAACGTTTGGCAAAGGTACTGTGCAAGCGGTTCGCCCGCTCAACCACGGCCAGCTCAAGATTACCCAGTCGAAGTTCTACCGTGTATCCGGTGGATCAACCCAGCACAAAGGTGTGATTCCGGATATCGAGATCCCGTCACGCATCGACAAAACCCGGATTGGTGAAGATGCGCTGGATCACGCCCTGCCCTGGGATCAGATCGACGCCGTTCCTCATGCCCGGTATTTTGATTTCAGCGGCATTATCGATGAACTCCGTAAACGTCATGAGGATCGATTTGCGAGCAGCCCGGAGTTCAGCCTACTTCAGCAAGAGATCGATTTCCTCAAGGAACAGCGCCAAAGAGATACCGTGAGCCTTAATCTGGGCGAGCGCACTACTCAGCAGGAACAGATCGACCGCACCCGGCTGACCATTGCCAACACTCGCCGGGAGCTGCGCAGTGAAGAGCCTTTCAAGTCTCTGGAAGAGCTTGAGGACTGGCAGGATCTGCAGGCTGCGGATCTAAACTCTACTGATGAAGAACTCGATTTCGTGATCCGCGAAGGGGGGCACATCATGGCTGACATGCTGGAACTGGATAATCGGATGGCCTCTATTCTTACGCCACAACAGTTTGCAGCTCAGGCAGAAGCACGGTAATGGTCGAGAAAACCGACAAACAGGTCAGCAGCGACCAGGAAAATCAGAGCAAAGCACGTGCTTTGCAGGACATGTTGCTGGATGCACTGCATGCCATGCGATCCCAGGAAAAAATCGACGGCCTGCGCAGGCCGTCCGCATCAGAAAAGGCACCAGAAGGCATCATTGACCGGCTGGCCAGCCTGACCGGATCGGCATTCCGCTTTGGGGCCCGCGCCACCGATACGTCACTACGGGTGGGCCGGGCCTTGATCAACTCCCAGGACCAGCTCCGTGCCATGTTGGCAGCGGGCCAATCCCTGAAAGACATTCGGGAGGTCGCAGGACTGACGTTATCGGAAATGAGCGAAGCGCTCGATCTCCGCGACAAATCCGTTCTTGAAGCTATCGAGAACGGCACCACGACACTCTCCTTTGAGCTGATTCTCCGGCTGACGGCCCTGATCGCACGGAACGACCCTATCCCTTTCATCATGCGCACCACCCGGAACTACAACCCGGAGGTCTGGCAGATCCTGAACGACTGGGGCGTGGCGAGAGTGCCGTTGCAGTTTGAGCGGGAACGGGAATTTATCAACATCTTCCGCCGCCATGATTCGGCGCGGACTCTTTCGGATGAAGGCTTCCACAAGGTGCTGGAGTTCACCCGGCAGAGTTTCGAGATGTCACTGCACTTCGCAGAAGATCAGGAAAAACAGGTAGAGGAACTCCGCGCCAGCTTCGAGGCGCAAAAGAGCGAGTTGCCGGAAAAGAAAGCGCCCGCCAAAAAAAACCATCAGCCAAATAGCGCGCGCATCCGGGTAATATCCGGACTTCGCACCACCCCCTTCTCCGTAACGATCAAGTCAATCAGGTGTGCAGGCGTCACATCGAACACCGGATTGAATACCGGCACACCGTCCGGAGCCAAGGGGACACCCCGAACCTGCCGAACTTCGCTGCCATCACGCTCCTCGATGGGAATATCTGCACCTGAGCTCAGCGACATATCCACGGTGCTGGAGGGCGCCACGACCATAAACCCGACTTTGTGATGGCGCGCCAGTACTGCAAGGCTGTATGTACCAATCTTGTTTGCTACATCACCGTTAGCGGTAATCCGGTCGGCGCCAACGATGATCCACCGGACCTCACCTGCTGCAAGAATGGCGGCCGCAGCACCATCGGCATTCAGTGTCACCGGAATTCCATCTCGCATCAGCTCCCAGGCGGTAAGGCGGCTACCCTGAAGCCAGGGCCGGGTTTCATCCGCATAAACCTGCTTGAGCAGCTTCTTCTCATGAAGCCTGCGAATCACACCCAGCGCGGTACCATAGCCACCTGTTGCAAGCGCGCCTGTGTTGCAGTGGGTCAGGACCGAGACAGGCGCGGCGCTGTCGGTGCCGGTAGAAAGCCCCATTGCCTCGAGGGCGTGATCCGCCATGGCAAGGTTACCAGCAAGATCTTCCTGATGAATGGCGACGGCTTCATCCGCCAGCCGCCTCTGCGCTTCGCCGAGAGAGTCACAAGCGTGAAACACCCGCTCCATTCGCTGCAAGGCCCAGAACAGATTCACGGCGGTTGGCCGGGAAGCAGATAACTCGCGAATGGCCTGTTTGATTTCAGCTTTCCAGTCTCCGTTTCCTGCATGACGGGCAGCCAGTGCCACACCGTAGGCCGCACTGATACCGATAGCCGGCGCACCGCGCACCACCATATCCTGAATGCACTGCGCAACGCCGGCAGCGCCTTCCAAGGCTATCCAGTGCTCCTGCGCGGGCAACAGGCGCTGATCAAGCAGCTCCAGACTGCGGCCATGCCACCGGAGAGCAACCGTACCTATGGCACGGGAAGAAGGAGATTCCGTAGAATTATTCATGGCATGACTCTCGTTTCATAACGCTGAAAACGGCCAGTATAACGGTTATACTTCCGGGCTACATTTCATTGTCCGGCGCGTTTGTGCACTTTTTCGTGCTCAATCTGATTCGTTGCCGGCGCTGCAAGGCAAGGTTAATGACGGCAGACACCATCACCGCAGCCGATATTCGCATCAACGCCCGCTGGCTGATTCCGATTGAACCTTACGGAGTCGTGTTAGACCATCAGGCCGTTATCATTCAGGGCGCCAAAATTGCGGCGGTGCTGCCCATGGCGAAAGCGGACCGCGAATACCGTACCCGGGAGACGATTGACCTGCCGCATCATGTGGTTATGCCCGGGCTGATTAACATGCATGGCCATGCGGCCATGTCGCTGTTTCGTGGCATGGCAGATGACCTGCCCTTGATGATCTGGCTGAACGATCATATCTGGCCTGCAGAAGGGCGCTTTATCAGCGAGCAATTTATTGCCGACGGCACGCAGCTGGCCATGGCGGAAATGCTGAGAACCGGCACGACGACCTTCTCGGATATGTACTTTTTCCCGGAGATTGTGGCCCAGATGGCGCACGATACCGGCATGCGGGCGCAGATCTGCTTTCCTCTGCTGGACTTTCCTACGGTATGGGGTTCTGGGCCAGATGAGTACCTGAGCAAAGGCGCGGCGCTGATTGATACGTGGAAAGGCGACGATTACATCATGCCCGCCATTGGCCCGCACGCACCTTACACCGTATCTGACGGGCCTTTGACCGAAGCTGTCGCGCTCTCCGAAAGAACAGGTGCCCGCATCCAGATTCACCTGCATGAAACCGAATTTGAAGTAGCAGATGCTATGGAAAAACTGGGTAAGCGCCCTACAGAACGGCTCGCGGAGCTTGGCGTTCTTGGTGCCAGAACCCAATGCGTTCACATGACCCAGGTCAGCGACTCAGACATCGCCCTGCTTACAGATACCGGTGCACACGTTATCCACTGCCCCGAATCCAATCTTAAGCTCGCCAGCGGCTTGTGCCCTGTTCATAAGCTTATGGAAAGCGGTGTTAATCTGGCCATCGGAACGGACGGGGCCGCAAGCAACAACGACCTGGATTTGTTCGGCGAAACCCGCACCGCCGCCATGGTTGCGAAGGTGGTCGCCAATGATGCAGCAGCACTTTCTGCTCACCAGGCCCTGCAAATGGCAACGCTCAACGGCGCCAAGGCACTGGGCCGGGACCGCGAGCTGGGCTCATTGGTGCCGGGCAAACTGGCTGACATTATCGCCATTGATCTCAGCGATCCGTATATTCAGCCGGTTTATGATCCCGCCTCCCACCTTGTTTACAGCAATCACGGACGCGCGGTAACCCATAGCTGGATTAACGGCGTACCTCAAGTACAAGATGGAAAGTTGACGCGCATAGATGTCCCGGATCTTATGCTTCGCGTTGAGGGCTGGGCCAGGCAAATCCGCCAGCAACAGGCTGACTAACCGAATTCCGACAGATTGATCAGGCAGAACGTAACATGACAAACCAGAACGTTGACCGTAACGAAATCGCCAAGTTTGAAGCCCTGGCCAGCCGCTGGTGGGATCCCACCAGCGAATTCAAGCCGCTGCACGATATTAACCCGTTGCGCCTGAACTACATCGACGAGCGCGTATCCCTCGCTGGCAAGCGGGTGGCGGACATAGGCTGTGGCGGCGGACTGCTTTCCGAAGGTATGGCCCTGCGCGGTGCGCATGTAACCGGTATAGATATGGGTGAAGCGCCCTTGGCCGTTGCACAATTGCATGGCCTGGAAAGCGGGATCAAGGTGAGCTATCAGAAAATCACCGTTGAAGAGCTGGCCCGCGACCCCGAACATGCCGGCCAGTACGACGCCGTTACCTGCCTGGAAATGCTGGAGCATGTGCCCGACCCGGCTTCGGTTATCAAAGCCTGCTCCGCCCTGCTCAAGCCCGGCGGACACCTGTTTGTTTCTACCATCAACCGCAACCCCAAGTCCTTCATGTTTGCTATTGTTGGTGCCGAATACGTACTGAACATGCTCCCCAAGGGCACGCACGAATGGAAGAAGTTTATCCGGCCATCAGAAATGTCGGATTACCTGCGCCACGCAGGACTGGATGTGCGTGAACTGACCGGCATGACCTATAACCCCATTACCCGCTCCTACAAGCTGGGCCGGGACGTGGATGTAAACTACCTGATGCACGCGCGGGACATCCGTGAAAACTGAACAGCCCTCAACCGTTCTGTTCGATCTGGATGGCACATTGATCGACACAGCGCCGGATTTTATCCGCTGCCTAAACGAATTGCGCCAGCAGCACGGACTCTCGGCACTTCCGGCTGATCACATACGCCGGTCCGTCTCCAACGGTGCCCGGGCCATGGTGCGGGTGGGTTTTGGGCTGGAGCCCGACCACCCGGATTATCTTGGCAAGCACACAGCCTTTCTGGATCTTTACGAGGCAGGTGTCGCCGTTGAAACCCGTCTTTTTGAGGGCATGGATACACTGCTCCAGTCGCTGGAACATCGGGGAATTCCCTGGGGCATTGTTACCAACAAGCCGGTACGCTTTGCCGCTCCGCTGGTTCAGGCGCTTGGCCTGAAAGAGCGTTGCGCTTCGCTGGTCTGCCCGGATCACGTCACCCACCGAAAGCCCGCCCCGGAAGCCCTTTTTCTGGCTTGCAAACAGATCGGTGCAGATCCTGCCCGAGCGGTATACGTAGGCGACCATGAACGGGATATTGAGGCCGGCCGCAATGCCCGCATGAAAACCATCGCCGTGCGCTATGGCTATATCGAAGAGCCTGAAACCGTTGATCTATGGCAAGCAGACATCATCGCCGACACCGTCAACGATCTCGCAAAGCTGTTACAATAGCGCGCTTCTGAAACTGACCAGCTCTAACACACTCTGACAAATCCCCAGCCTGATACGGAGACAGGTTATGCAAGATTACCAGGCCCCCGCTGATCTTCTGAAAGACCGCATCATACTGGTGACCGGTGCTGGCAGCGGAATCGGCCGTACAGCCGCCAAAACCTACGCCGCCCACGGTGCCACCGTGATTCTTGTAGGGCGAACGGTGAGCAAACTGGAGTCGGTTTACGATGAAATCGAAGCTGACGGGCACCCGAAGCCGGCCATTGTACCGATGAATTTTGAAGGCGCTGCCGTAAAGGACTACGAAGAACTGGCCATGACCCTGGAAGACAATTTCGGGAAGCTCGATGGCCTGTTGCATAACGCTGGCATTCTTGGCGACCGCAGCCCGGTGGAAATGTACGATCCGGAAACCTGGAACAAGGTCATGCACGTGAACGCTACAGCGCCGTTCCTGTTGAGCCGGGCAATGATTCCCCTGCTGCGCAAGTCCGATGCTGCATCGGTTATCTTCACGTCCTCCGGTGTTGGCCGTCAAGCCAGGGCTTACTGGGGTGCCTATGCGGTATCCAAGTTTGCCGTCGAAGGACTGAGCCAACTTCTGGCCGACGAACTGGATGACAAACGCCACAATGTGCGGGTAAATAGCCTGAACCCCGGTGCGACTAGAACCAATATGCGAGCCCATGCCTACCCTGCAGAAAATCCGCAACAGAACCCGGCTCCGGAACAATTGATGCCGATTTACCTGTACCTGATGGGCGGTGACAGCGCAGGCGTAAACGGCCAGCAAGTAAACGCCCAACCGAAATAATGGAACTGCTTTTTTACACCACGTCCCAGTGCCATCTGTGTGAGTTGGCCGAAGCCCTGCTGGTGAGTACGCCCATGCCGGCTCCGGTACCGGTGGATGTGGTGGATATCGCGCAATCAGAGGAGTTGGTGCAGCGTTACGGCACACGAATTCCAGTGCTCCGGCGGAGCGATACCGGGCATGAACTTGACTGGCCGTTTACCCGGGATCAGTTACTCACGTTTCTGCAATGAGGAATTATCTGACATGTTGATGGTTATCTCACCCGCTAAAACCCTCGATTATGAGAGCCCACTGGCAACGGAAACCTTTACCCAGCCGGACTTTCTGGACGACGCCTGCGAACTGATTGATCCGCTCAAAGAGCTGGAGCCCCACCAAGTCAGCAACCTGATGAGCATCAGCGCCAAGCTGGGCCAGTTGAACGCCGAACGTTTTCAGAGCTGGCACACGCCCTTCTCTCCGAAGAATGCTCGCCAAGCGGTGCTGGCGTTCAAAGGTGACGTGTATACGGGGCTGGATGCAGGAAGCTTCAGCGAGCAGGATTTCAGTTTTACCCAGAAGCATCTGCGCATGCTATCCGGGCTATATGGCATTCTCAAACCTCTCGACCTGATGCAGCCATACCGGCTGGAAATGGGGACAAAGTTTGAGAACAAACGCGGCAAGGATCTGTATGCGTTCTGGGGCGACTGCCTCACTCAGGAAATAAACCGCCTGTTGAAGAGCGACGACGAAGTACTGGTCAACCTGGCCTCGAACGAATATTTCAAAAGCCTGAAGAAGAAAGACCTTGAAGGACGGCTGATTACCCCCCAATTCAAGGATTGGAAGAACGGTCAATACAAAATGATCAGTTTCTACGCCAAGAAGGCCCGCGGCCTGATGTGCCGCTATGCCATCCTCAATCGTATTACCGATGCGAACGACCTCAAGGGTTTTGACCTTGATGGCTACTATTTCAGCGAAGACCAGTCCGACAAGAACAACTGGGTTTTCCTGCGGGATGAACAGTAATCCAGATTGAGTTCGGAGAAAATCATGAATGAAGCAGTCTTTTCGCAGATCGCCATGCTGGTGTTTCTGACAGCACTTATTGGCTGGATGGGTTTTATCGTCTGGGATCTTGCCAAAAAATCACAAGCCGGAAAGTTTGGCACCATCGCCCTGTTTACGGTGCTGGGGGCCGGAGTGTTCGGTTTTATCATCAAAACAGTGCTCGTAGAGGTCATGCAAATATGAAAAACAAGGATCAAGCCTGATGTGGTTTCGCAATGCCCGCGTTTTCCGTTTTACCAAGCCGTTTGATATCTCTGTTGAAGAGCTGGAAGAAAAGCTCAGCGGCGATGCATTCAAGCCCTGTGGACCACAGGAAACCACTCGCCAGGGCTGGGTTTCGCCTCTTGGCAAGCACGGTGAACAGCTTGTTCACAGTGCCAATGGTTATCACCTGATTGCGTTGCGCAAGGAAGAAAAAATCCTGCCGGGGCCAGTAATAAAGGATGCGGTTGAAGATAAAGCCGAAGCCATCGAGATCGAACAAGGCCGCAAGGTTCGTCGCAAAGAAAAAGAGGAGATCAAAGAGCAGGTTATGCTGGAAATGCTGCCCCACGCATTTTCGCGGAACCGCCGCTGCTTTGCCTATCTGGCGCCCCAAGACGGCGTTCTGGTCGTTGACGCCGGCTCCGCAAAACAGGCCGAAGATCTGGCTTCAACCCTGCGTAAAAGCCTGGGTTCCTTGCCTGTGCGGCCGCCTGCAGTGGAGCAGGCTCCAGCCTTCACTTTCACGGGCTGGCTGAACGAAACCATCGACCTGCCTGGCACCGTGGTGCTAGGCGATGAATGTGAGCTGAAAGATCCTTCCGAAGACGGCGGCGTGGTTCGCTGCAAAGGGCTGAATCTGAAGGCAGACGAAATCCGCAATCATCTGGAAGCGGGAATGGAGGTCACTAAGCTGGCCCTGACCTGGGACAACAACGTGTCCTTCATTCTGGATGAAGAACTGGGCATTCGTCGGTTGAAATTTGGCGAAACGCTTCAGGATCAGCTCGATGACGTAGATGTGGATGATGCTGCAGCAAAGTTTGATGCTGCCTTCACTCTCATGACTCTGGAACTGTCGAAGCTGATTCCAGGATTGTTGGAAGCCATGGGCGGTGAAGACCGTTCGGCAATCGTCGAAGAGTAATCACTCAGGCGCATGAGCGCCGCTGGAGTCTTTCACAGAAAGGCCTCAGTGAGCGCTCTTCCCCAGCCGCTCCTTCTGCCAGTCCTTTTCTGGCTCGTTCAGCACCAAGCGCAAATCCATCGCCCCTTCCTCAAGGTTGTACTTGATCTCGAACCCCATGTGCTCGGCCAGTTGCAACATCGGGCGGTTGTCTGCCAGTACATCGCCAACCATTTCCACTGTGCCACGGGCGCGGCAGTAATCGATCATCTTCTGCATCAGCGCAACACCAAGGCCTTCACCCTTCATTTTATCGTGAACCATCACCGCGAACTCGCACTGCAGGTTGTCCGCGTCGGTCCAGGTTCTTACGGTGCCGAGAGTTTCGTCCCCTTCACCGTCCTCCTTCGGCGCATTGGCAATAAAGACCATTTCCCGGTCGTAGTCGATCTGCACCATCTGCGCGACGTCTTCCCGGGAGAAATGTTTGCGGTACTGGAAGAACCGGTAGCGAATCGATTCCGGCGACTGCAGCTCATGGAACACCCGGTGCGATGGTTCGTCTTCTGCGAGAGCGGGGCGGATAACGACCCGACGTCCGGATTTGGGAAGCACCAGCCACTCCTCAAGCTCTCTCGGGTAAGGCTGAATAATCGGTCGGCCTGGCGTTTCAGAAAGGTTGATAGCGACATTAACAGCTACTGCACCCTGCTCGTTGAATAACAGGGGCGAAATTTCCAACCCGCGAATCTCGGGGATATCGATCACGATCTGGGAGAGTGTAACCAGCGTTTCTGAGACCGCCCGAATATCCGAATCAGGTTTCAGACTGTGCTCTCTGAGCAGTTTGAACATATAGGTACGGCGTAACAGCTCCCGGGCGAGAACCATGTTCAGAGGCGGCAGCGCAATCTGCCGATCCGTCATCACGTTGACATGGGCGCCCGAGGCTCCGCAGACCACCAAGGGCCCGAACTGAGCATCTCTCGTTATTCCGACGCTGAACTCAATGCCACCAACGTGCTGATAGGATCGCTGCATGGCAAAGCCAAGAATTTCGCTGACCGGGAAGTGCTTCTGACATTCCTCCACCAGGAAACGACAGGCATCAATAATCGCGTTCTCACTGTTTAGCTTCTGTACCGTACCCTTATAGCGGCGCTGGGGAACAGTGAGGGTTACAAATGGGTGGCAGGCCTGCTCGTGAATAATGGTCACGTCCACCGGACGGCGCTCTATGGAAAAAGCCTCGAGAACTTCTTCTACATCGTCACAATAAACCGTCTCAATGGTATTAATGCCGTAATCGTGAACAACTTCCCGGGCTTCCTGGCTCGTCAAATGTTTGCGACCCAAGCGAAGCGCATTCATGACGACACGTCTGGTTTTCGTGTGGTCTGAGAAGTGGTCGGTAAAGGATTCAGGCGTCTCCGTCAGCAGGCGCTGAACACGCTGGTGCCGTACATGCTGCATAAAGGCGACAACGGCTTTTTCCGGATTAAAAAATGACGGCAGACCGGCGCGATAAAACTCATCGCGGGCGTCCATCACTGTGCTTTGCCCAAGCCAGCAAGTGAAGATATTGAGCCGCGTGCCCTTGACTGCCTGCACAACGGCATCGGCAATCTGCAGGCTGTCCTCTGTCAGGCTGGGGGCGTACATCACAAGTACGTTGGCTATTTCGGGGTCCTTGGCCAGAATCTTGATTGCTTTTCCGTACAACTCCGGGGAGGCATCGTAGTTAAGGTCGATGGGGTTCTTGCGCGTCCAGTAAGGCGGCAATAGCTCCGCCAGGGCGTTAATGCTGGACTCAGACAGGCTGGCCAACTTACCGCCCAGGTCAGCCAGCCGGTCAACAGCCAATACCCCGGGGCCCACACCATTGGCCATAATCGCAAGGGATTCCCGGCGCAGCGGCCGCATTCTGGTGAGCGTTTCCAGCGCATCAAACATCTGCCCAAGCCCGTCAACCCGCAGAACACCAGCACGCTGCAGCATGGCATCGTATATGGGATCACTGCGCGTGATGCCATCAGGCAACTCATGGGTTAACCACTCGGATTCTGGCACTCTTCCAGATTTGACAGCAATCACAGGCTTGGTTCTGGACGCCACCCGCACAGCCGACATGAAACGCCGTGCATTTGGAATATGTTCGATGTGCAAGAGGATGGCGCGGGTTTGGGTGTCCTGAGCAAGGTAGTCGATCAAATCATCGTGATCGATGTCCATGCCATCGCCGAGAGTGAGAAAATTAGAAAAGCCAACGCCGCGAGCAAATGCCCAGTCAATCACTGAACTGGCGATGGTGCCCGATTGGCCCACAAACGCCACGCGGCCGGGAAGGACGCCCATGTGCGCATAAGTGGCGTTCAGACTTCTGGCCGGCACCATAAGGCCAATGGTATTCGGGCCCAACACTCTGATGCCGGTTTCTTTAGCAGCCTCCCGAACAGAATACATCAACGGCTGACCGGTTTTACTGTGAGTACGAGACATACCGCCGGTCATCACAATCGCCGTACGCACGCCCGCTTCGCCCAGGCGCCTTATCGTTTTGGTTACCGTATCCGGTGGCGTACAGACAATAGCGAGATCTGGCGAAAACTCCATTTTGGACACTTTTTTAACACAGGGCACGCCATGCACGTTGTCATAATCGTTCTGGTTAACCACCAGAAGCTTGCCTGGATAGCCGCCGCTCATCAGGTTTCGTAACACCATACCGCCAAGGTTGTCCGACCGCTCCGACGCACCGATCACCGTTATGGATGCAGGATTGAACAAACTTTCCAGGTACCGGGTGCTCAAGCTAACTCTCCTTTAGCATGTGTTTGTCCTATCTTAGGCATAGACGAACCGATGTGAAATGCCTATCGCCGTTATAAGACCAAAGAAACGCGGCACCGTCGTATTATCCCTGATAGGATTGAAAAAAATACAAGTATAGTCGGGGCATTTCGAGATTTATGACTACCGCATTTTTTTCCCACGATGACTGCATGAAACACGACATGGGGCCAGAACATCCCGAGAGCCCTAGCCGCCTGGCCGCCATCATCAGTTACATTGCCGACACCGGAATTGCCGAAAAGCTCGACTGGGTGCGCCCCGAAGAAATCACCCGAGATCAGCTTTTGAGCGTGCATCCCGAGCGCTACCTGCAACAGCTCGACATGATGCAACCTACTCGCGGCAGGGTATTCACCGACCCAGATACCGCCATGATGCCAGACACCCTGCGGGCGGCAAGGCTGGCCGCAGGGGCCAATGTTCAGGCAGTGGATATGGTCATGAGCAGCCAGGTTACCAATGCGTTCATCTGTGCGCGGCCTCCCGGCCACCACGCTGAGCGGAGCAAGTCCATGGGCTTCTGTTTTTACAATAACGTCGCACTGGCCGCCATGCGCGCGCTCAACTTCCACCATCTTGAACGGGTAGCCATCATTGATTTTGATGTGCATCAGGGCAATGGCACGGTAGACATTGTGAGCGGGGCTGAACGCATACTGATGTGCTCCAGCTTCCAGCACCCTTTCTATCCCCACTCGCACGTGCACCGGCAGGCCGACAACATCGTAAACATCCCCATCGAAGCGGGCTGTTCCGCTGCCGAGTTCCGCAAACAGGTGGAAGCCGGATGGATCAAGCGCCTGAACGCGTTCAAACCCCAGGTTGTTCTGATATCAGCAGGATTTGACGCTCACCGCCTAGATCCTATGGGGGAACTCAATCTGGAAACCGAGGATTACCGCTGGTTGACCGAAATGCTGGCAGGCGTCGCGAGTGAACACAGCAACGACCGGATCATTTCGACGCTGGAAGGTGGTTACCATCTGAAGGCTCTCGCAGAGAGCGTGAACGCTCATCTGGAAGTGTTGAGCTCGATTTACTGAGAGAGCCGGTCGTCGAGACCGTAACGTCAACCCGCGGAGGCTCCGCCATAACCATTGGCTTGCTGGAGCCCAGGGCGCTCGCCCTCGCGCTGTAAACGGATAGTCGTGCGGCGATTATCGGCGGGCCGTCTGGACACCGGGTACTGATCCCCATGGGCCCTCACCGTCACCAGGTTCGGATCCACCCCACGGCTTTTCAGGTAATCCGCCACCACATTAGCGCGATCTTCTGACAATGCCCGATTATCAATACGGCTTCCAATACCGTCGCTATGGCCATCGACAAACACACGTTCAACCGTGGTATCGGCCATAAGATAGGCAACGATATCGTCCAACAGATCCATATCAGTTTCAGATAGTTTCTTGCTACCACTGGCAAACGCTACTCTTGAGCGCCCTATCTGATCGATATTTACCGGCAACAGATTCGCAGCACAAGACCGGTAACGCTGATACTGGCCGTTAAAGTTGATGTTGGAAACCTGCACCCGAACCGGGCTTCCATCGTACCAGGACGCACGGGTAACAGTTGGGTGCATACCGTCCAGAAGGCTTTGCGCAAGAATGACCGCCTGACGTGTTTCAAGAGACACCGGGCGGCGCCCCTCGGATACGTTTACGGTGCCCACGGGCCTCGGCGCCACCCCCGGCCGCCAGGAAGGGGCCTCAACAATCAGCGAGCCACGCCCGGGGCGCATAAGGTGGGATTCGGATTCCAGAAAAAATGACAGTTCTTCTCCGGCCCTGTGACGAAAAACGGCCCGACCGTAGCCTGGAACCTCGTGCACCAGAGAACACTCAAAAACGGATTCGGCAAGATACCACTGGCTGTCTGAGATTCCGGCACCGTAGCTTCCGGCCACGCCATATCCGGGCAAAAAAACACCCAGCGCCAGTATTGCCAGCAGATTCAGCGCTATTTTAGGGAAGCAGAGTGCCATAAGAGTGCCATAAGAGCGCCATAACAGTCATACCGCTGGTTCATCACGGATGATTCTTGGTTTCCCTGTTTAACGGCACCACTACGATGTTCTTTAATCGGCGAGAGGAAAAACAATCACCGGCGCCTTCTGCTATAATCTGCAAAATTTTTCAGGGTCGAAGCGCCTTCCAAAGCGAACGCGCCTTTCGCGTCTCATTTTTGCCCTTTGAAGGTATTTCGGAAACCAGCTCATGACCGAACAGCTTACACTTGTGCGCCCCGACGACTGGCACCTCCACGTTCGCGACGGCGATGTTCTTAAGGACGTCGTGCCGGCAACCGCGGCCTGTTTCGGGCGTGCGATCATCATGCCCAACCTTGTGCCGCCGGTTACCAGCGCCGCTGAGGCCTCGGCATACAGGGATCGCATATTGGCAGCGGCAACAGGTACCGGCTTCCGGCCACTGATGACGCTTTACCTTACAGAGTCTACTACACGCGAAGACATCCTTGAGGCAAGTGCCGACGGCGTTGTCGCAGCAAAGCTATATCCGGCCGGAGCCACCACGAACTCTGCTTCCGGCGTGCAGGATGTCCGCAATATCTATCCGGTACTTGAAGCCATGGCTGAATGCGGCATGCTGTTGCTTGTTCATGGCGAAGTCACCGATGCAGAAGTTGATATTTTTGACCGGGAGAAGGTATTTCTTGAGCGCGTTCTGGCGCCCACACTGGAAGCCTTTCCGAACCTCAGGGTTGTGCTTGAGCACATAACCACTGCCGATTCCGCGGAGTTTGTACGGCATCATCAAGGCGACAACCTTGGTGCGACGATTACGCCTCAGCACCTGATGTACAATCGCAATCACATGCTGGTGGGTGGTATACGCCCTCACCTTTACTGCCTTCCGATCCTCAAACGCAACCGGCACCAGCAAGCCCTGAGGGATGCTATCGCCAGCGGCGACAAGCGATTCTTTCTGGGAACCGACTCTGCGCCGCACTCCATGGATAAAAAAGAGGCAGCTTGCGGCTGCGCCGGTTGTTATTCAGCCTACGGCGCAATCGGATTGTATGCGGAAATTTTTGACGAACTCGGCATTCTTGACCAACTGGAAGCATTCGCCAGTCTGAACGGTGCGGATTTCTATGGTCTGCCGCGAAATACCGATACCATTACCCTGGTAAAGAAACCTTGGACAATGCCTGATGAATTGCCACTGGCTGGTGGTACCATCATTCCGTTGAAAGCCGGCGAAACCATTAACTGGCGCCAGGCATAAACTTTTCGAGACTTCCTGACAAACGGCCACGACCGGAGCTTTAGTGACAGACGAAAACAAACAATCGCACCCCATGTCCCGCAGATTTCGCGGCTTTTTACCCGTTGTTGTCGATGTAGAGACCGGCGGGTTCAATCCGGACCGTGATGCTCTGCTGGAAATAGCTGCGGTGATGCTGACCATGGACGAGGACGGCCGTTTGCGGCGTGCTGAAACCCATGTGCAGCAGATTGATCCGTTTGAAGGCGCCAATCTGGAGCAATCTGCGCTGGACTTCACGGGCATCGACCCCTGGAACCCGGAGCGGGAAGCTGTGCCGGAGCGTGAAGGCCTGAGCGAAATCTTCAGCCCTATCCGCAAGGCGGTCAAAGCACACGATTGCAAGCGCGCAGTGCTGGTGGGTCACAACGCAACCTTTGATCACAACTTCGTATTTGCTGCGGCACAGCGGGCGGAGATCAACCGGAACCCATTCCATCCCTTCTCCACTTTCGACACGGCCACCCTCGCGGGCCTGGCCTATGGCCACACTGTTCTGGCCCAAGCCTGCAAGTTGGCCGGCATTCCGTTCAACAGTAAAGAAGCTCACTCCGCAGCCTACGATGCGGAAAGGACAGCCGACCTGTTCTGTGGGATCGTCAATCGCTGGCTGGAGCTGGGCGGGTTTCCGCCGCCTGTGATTTCGGATGAAACCGAATAGTACGGGCTACATTTCGATAAACAACACCCACAAAAAAACCCGCAATTGAAATGCGGGTTTTTTTGATTCAAAGCTGCGAAAAGCGCTGCTTACCAGTGAATGCCCCGCATAACGGCTGCGAATGCCACCTGTTCCGTGGACACCTTAGGCCTTTCAATGGGCTTGCCGCCTACTCCCGGGGATGAATCCGGGAACATGCGATACCCTGTATTCATTACGATTTCGCCCATCTTCGGCGCCAATGCATGCAGTACCTGAGCAAAAATGCCAAGGCGCGTAGCAACACGCTTGGGGCGCTCAATAATTGCGTTCGTCACCAGAT
>Ga0075530_1000182_pt1 | contig 28145 bp, 29 predicted proteins | sample NGEPerD_2_FD_75101 | JGI IMG/M metagenome (GOLD analysis project Ga0075530, IMG submission 75101) | Arctic peat soil microbial communities from the Barrow Environmental Observatory site, Barrow, Alaska, USA - NGEE PermafrostL1-D | ecosystem: Environmental > Terrestrial > Soil > Wetlands > Peat ... | reverse complement strand
GAGTGGTGGATAAAGGTTGCTGTGCAACCACTGACCACCACTCGGCGAGAGGAGGGTGGGCTTAGACCTCCCCGAGGCGGGGTTTCGGCGCAGGCCGGGGCAGGCGATGCCGCCGTGGGGCCTCGGGGGCTTCCCAGTCGGGTTCCCGCTCTTCGCCCCGCTGCTGGCGCCGCAGCCGGGTTCGCTCCACCGGGTTGGCGGGAGATTGCTTGGCGACCTCGGCGAGGATCTCCTGGACCTCCGCCTTCTCCAGGGATTCCTTCTCGATCAGCCTTTCGACCATGAGATCGAGCTTGTCCCGGTATTTCGTCAGGATCTCTCGCGCCTCGTCGTGAGCCTCCTCGACGAGGCGGTGAACCTCGGAGTCGATGCGGGCCGCGACGTGATCCGAGTAGTCCTTGACGTGACCGAAGTCACGGCCCAGAAATGGCTGGGACTCATTCTCGCCCAGTGCCAGGGGGCCGAGCTCAGACATGCCGAACTGCGTGACCATCTGCTTGGCTATTCGGGTGCAGCGCTGAATGTCGTCCTGAGCCCCGGTGGTGGGCTCGTCGAACACGGTCTCCTCGGCTACCCGGCCCCCGAGCAACATGGCGAGCTCGTCGATGAGCTCGGAGCGGGTAACGAGGAAGCGGTCCTCGGTCGGAAGCGTCAGCGTGTACCCCAGCGCGCGCCCGCGCGACACGATCGAGACCTTGTGCACCGGGTCCGCATTCGGCAACGCGTGGGAAACCAGCGCGTGCCCGGCCTCGTGATAGGCGATGACCTTCTTCTCACGCTCGGAGATGACCCGGCTGCGTCGCTGAGGGCCGGCCAGCACCCGGTCGATCGCCTCCTCGAGCTCGAGCATGCCGATCTCGGAACGGTTGAAACGAGCCGCCAGCAGCGCGGCCTCGTTGACCACGTTGGCGAGGTCCGCCCCAGTGAAGCCGGGGGTGCGCCGGGCGAGGACCTCGACGTCGGCGTCCTTGGCCAGGGGCTTGCCCCGGGTGTGGACCTTGAGGATGCCCGTGCGCCCGAGCAGGTCCGGGCGGTCGACCACGATCTGGCGGTCGAAGCGCCCGGGGCGCAGCAGCGCCGGGTCGAGGATGTCGGGCCGGTTGGTGGCGGCGATGAGGATCACGCCGCCCTTGACGTCGAAGCCGTCCATCTCGACCAACAGCTGGTTGAGGGTCTGCTCTCGCTCGTCGTGGCCTCCGCCGAGCCCGGCGCCACGGTGGCGCCCGACTGCGTCGATCTCGTCCATGAACACGATCGAGGGGGAGTTCGCCTTCGCCTGCTCGAACAGGTCTCGCACGCGGCTGGCGCCGACGCCGACGAACATCTCGACGAAGTCAGAGCCCGAGATGGAGAAGAAGGGAACCCCGGCCTCACCGGCCACGGCCCGGGCGAGCAGGGTCTTGCCGGTTCCGGGCGGGCCGAACAGCAGCACTCCCTTGGGAATCTTGGCGCCCATCGCCTGGAACTTCTGCGGCCCTTCGAGAAACTCCTTGATCTCCTGGAGCTCCTCGACCGCCTCATCGAGTCCGGCAACATCCGAGAACGTGATCTTCGGCGTGTCCTTGGTGACGAGCCGGGCCTTGGCCTTGCCGAACGACATCACCCGGTTGCCGCCCCCCTGCATCTGCTGCATGAGGAAGAAGAAGAAACCGACGATGAGCAGAATTGGGAGGAATTGGAACAGAAACGACACGAGAACTGATCCCTGTTCGGGATCGGCGGTCACCTGTACGTTTTCGCTGCGCGCCAGCTCAGCGAAGTTGTCTATCGTGCCGTGAGGCAAGAAGATCTCGTAAGTGGTGTTGTCGATGGTCTCGCCGACGACCTTTTCCGAACGGGTCAGGAACTGTGCCGAGACGATCTCTTCGTTTTCGACCATCTGGACGAACTCGTTAAGAGAGGTCAGCTCTTCAGGCGCCTCGGCGGCGTTGCGGTAGAACTGGAACACCCAGATCACGGCGACCAGCAACACGAGATAGAAGATGGCGGAGCGGAAGACTTTGTTCATCGAGATCCAAGGGTAGCAGTCTGCTGGAACAATATGACCCCCCGAAAAGGGGCACGGCGGCCAGCACACGACCGCCACTTACGCCGCCGGTTACCGGTGGTTTGCGACCGCCTACTCGAATGGGGCGGCGGCCACTGAAACCGTCCTTTATGGAGGATCGGCGCTGTAGGCCGCAGGCTTGAGCACGCCGATGTAGGGAAGACTGCGGTAGCGCTCGGCATAGTCGAGCCCGTAGCCGACCACGAATACCGGAGGGATCTCGAAGCCCGGATAGCGGACATTCAGCGGAACCGCCTGTTGTCCCTTCTTCCAGAACAGCGAGCAGATCTCCAGCGAGGCGGGCTCGCGAGCCTCGAGGTAGCGCAGCAGATATGAGATCGTCAGGCCGGAATCAATGATGTCCTCGACGAGCAGAACGTGCTTGCCGGTGATTTCGTAGTCGAGGTCCTTGAGGATCCTCACCACTCCCGAGGACTTGGTCGAAGACCCATAGGACGACACCGCCATGAAATCGAACTCGGTGGGCAACTGGATGCTGCGGGCGAGATCGGCCATGAACATGAAGGCCCCTTTTAGGACCCCAACCAGCAGCAGATCGCGGCCCCGGTACGCCTCGGTGAGCGTCTTGGCCAACTCCGCGACTTTGTCCTCGATCTCTTCGGCGCTGATCAGGACCTCGGCGATGTCGGGATGGACCTCGTTCATGTGATCCACAGTCTAGGTGCTCCGCACCGGACGTCCGCGGGCGACTCTTACCTCGCCCGGAGAGACCGTGATAACGCCTTCTCCTGCCACAGAGAAATCGAGGGCCGGGCTCGTGCCCTCTTTCTCGTCCAGAGCATCGAGTGCCGCCTCGATTCCTCCCGAACGATCCCTGACGCGGCCCACCGCGAGCTGCAGCAGACGCCGGCGCAGCGCCCGATCAAGAGGGCCCAAGGCGCTGCGCTCGAAGGTCACCTCGTCCTCTGAGGACTCTGCGATTCCGGCGTAGATGCGCCCGGCCAGGTTCTCGAGGGCCCTTGCGTCCTCCCACAAACGCTCACAGGAGGCACCCATGGCCCTCACTGCCCCGGGCCCCCAGCGGCGCTCGATTACCGGCACCACCTCGTTGCGGACGGCTACCCGTTCGAAGCGATCGTCGTCGTTGGAGGGGTCGTCGTAAACGCTCAGGCCGCGCTCCTCGCAATAGGCGCGGGCGTCGCCGCGGCGAATCTCGATGAGAGGGCGAATCCGGAGGTCGTCCACCGGAGGGATTCCGGCGAGGACCTCTGGGGGTGCCCCGTGGATGAGCCGGCCGAGCGTCGTCTCGACCCTGTCGTCGAGCGTGTGCCCGGTGGCGATGCGCTGAGCGCCAAGCTTTTGCGCAAGCGTCTCGAAGAACCCGTAGCGAAGCGTGCGCGCCCGCGCCTGCAGGTTTCCCCCCTCGAGACCCGAGAGACGGATCACGTGGGCGTCGAGACCCGCTTCTGCCACCCGGGCGCCTACCTGGGCGGCGATGTCGGCGGACTCCTGATGCAGGCCGTGGTCGACGTGTGCGACTTCGAGCCTGAGGCTCAGTGACTCGGACAGGCGCATCAGGACATCCAACAGACAGGTCGAGTCGGGGCCCCCGGAAACCGCCACGATCACGGTCTCGCCGCCCTCGAACATTTTCCAACGCTCGATCGCGGAGCAGGCCTTCATCACCAGCTCGTAGCCTGGTCCGGCCAGGCTGGGCGAGCTCACGCCACTCGTTGCAGCCAGCGCGGGGGCGCCCTGAGCTCGCTCAAAGAGGGGAGGTTCTCCGGGCGCGCCCACAGCGCGTGCAGGGCTTCGGGACCCTCTAAAGCCACCACGCCGTCGCAGAAGCTCTGCCCGAGCTCGTACTGCCTCAGCTTCATCTCGAGGCCGATCACGTGGTGGATCGCCCGTTGCAGGCTTGTCTGGTGTCGTCGCCTGTGCTCAAAGGTGCGCCGCATCCGGGCGAAGGTCGGGATGGCGCCGGCCCCGACCGCGTCCATGACGTAGTTGCCGTGACCCTCCACGACGGCCATGAGCGCCTGCAACTCGTCGAGCCGGGTGCGCTCCTCGTCCGAGGCGAGCAAGTAGACGGGGTTGCGTTCCTCGGGAGGCAGGGCCCCGCTACGAAGCCTCAGCGCCGCCCGCCGCACACGCGCCGCGAAATGGCGGGCATCGAGCTCGACGCCGTCGAGGTAAGAGGACACCAGCGACATGAAGCGGTCCTTCAGCCACGGCACTCCCGAGAATTGAAATCTGTGGGTCACCTCGTGGACCGCGATCCAGAGGGAGAAGTCCTGCGGCACGAACGAGAAGCGGCGCTCGATCTCGAGCAGATTCGGGCCCACGAACATGAGTGGGGCGCCGCGCCCGGGCCGCTCGGGGGGGCCGGGGGTCTCCGGGACGAGCACGTCGTACTGGCCGAGGACGCGCCGGGAAACGTAGCCGAGCAGTGCGCCGACCTCGACTGAAACGATGCCTCGCTGCGCTAAACGCACTCCCACGGGGGCCTGGTCGAGACGATCCCCGATGCGCTCGGCGAGGGGTGCTAGCAGGGCCACCAGGCCGTCGATGTTGGCGTCGGCCCAGGTGCCCCGGTCCACCAGCCCCCACTCGACCGGAGGGGGGGCCGGGATGCCGGACACCTCTGCGACCAGCTCCTCGGCACGGGGAACGGCAACGGACAGGTCACGCTGCAGGCTGGCAATCAGATAGGAGTCCTTGAACGCGTGGTCACCGGCGAGGCGCCGAGCGACGGCGCGCGCCACCGCCGGTTCGATGAGCCGGCTCAGGCGTCGCCTCTGCGACGGCGAACCACCAGGCGGTAGTAAATGGCTCCGATGGAGAGACCCAGCAGAAGGAGCATCACGAGGGTGATCTTCGCCATTTGATAGGTCCAGGGCGGGCCGGTCTCGACGACTTCCCCTTCAGGGACCTCCTGCGCCAGCGCCACCACGGGGTTCAGAACAAAAACGGCGACAACCAGCACTTGATAGAACAGGGCGAGGTAGGTGCGTGCGAGGAGCGACATGGCGGCTAAGGATATATCGGCGCCGCTTGATGACCCGATCCGGCGGTGAAACACGTAGGCGCGCGCCCGGCTACCAATCGAGTATCCGGGCGCGCGGCGCTCGATTAAGCGGAGCCGGCGGCCGGCTTGCGGCCCCTGAGGCGGGGCACCTTCATCTCGGCGTGCGCCCAGCATTTTTCCCGCTTGTTATACGTGGACAACCGAGTCTCACACCCGTCTTGGGCGCAGACTCGTCCTGTGGGGTACTTGCGTGATGCGCGTGGCAACGGTTGCGGCCTCCTGCCGTGTATTGCGTCCTGCCTAGCCATGGTGACTCCTCTCTCGCCGGGCGGCCCCCCAACGCCGCCTCATCCGTGTTAGACGGATGAGGAGGATGACTCGTTCCGCCCCCTCGCTATCTATTCGTAGAAAGGGGGCGTTGCGGTTTGGGCACGCCCTCGGGCGGGCTCACCGAAGACAACCTGACATCCTTCTTCCCAATTCATGAGCAGACGACTCAGATCACCTCGCGAGCGTATGCCTGCGCCGCTCCGGTGGCTAGGTTTGGCGGCGCGCGCCGTCCTGGGGCCGCCGGCCCGTGCAGTGCGCGGAACGGCCCGGCGCGTGGCCGACCCGGCCCACCAGGTGCGCGATTACTTCGCTTCCGAGCGCGTGACGGTGCGTCAGGGCTTCGTCGCGGTGTGTATCGCAGGCATGACCTCTCTGGTGGCCGGGCTCACGCTGGCCGGGTTGGACCATCGCATCGAACAGGTTCCTGGGCTCCTGGTTCTCATTCCGGTCTCGATCGGGATGCGGGGAAACATCTTCGGAGCGCTTGCGGCGAGGCTCGGGACCTCAATTCACTCGGGCCTCTTCGAGGTGAGCCGCGCCCGGGGAGGCCTTCTCTCTCAGAACATCGAGGCCGCCACGCTACTAACCGTGGCGACTTCGGTGACCATGGGGCTCTTGGGCCGCGGCATCGCGGGCCTGCTCGGCATCCGCACCGTGCCCCTGTGGGACCTAATCGTGGTGGCACTGCTGGGGGGGCTGCTGTCGTCGGCGATCGTCCTGGCGGTGACGATCTATCTGTCGGTGACCTCGTTCCGCCGCGACTGGGACCTGGACTCGGTGGGCGCGCCGCTCATTACCGCCATGGGAGATGTCATCACCCTTCCCTCGATCCTTCTGGCCTCCTACCTGGTGGGATTCAGGATCGTGACCCCCGTTCTGGGGAGCGTGGCGGCGGTTGCCGGCGTGGTAGCGCTGTACCGAGGGTGGACGACCCTCAGCCTCATCGCCCGGCGCATCGTGCGCGAGAGCTTTCCCATCCTGGTGGTGGCAATCGTGCTCGACGTTCTTGCAGGGACCGTCGTGCAGACGCGCACCGATGCCGTGTTCCTGCCGTTCCCCGCCTTTTGGATCATCCTGCCCGGCTTCCTCGAGATCACCGGAGCTCTGGGCGGGATCCTGGCGGCAAGGCTCGGCTCGAAGCTCCACCTGGGAGCGGTGTCGCCCTCCGCCAGGCCGGAGGCCCCGGCGCTGCTGGACGGGGTGATCGTCCTCACGCTGGGCATCACGGTCTACGCCCTCAGCGGGGTCAGCTCCCTCGCTGTCGCCGAGCTCACCGGACGCGCCTATCCCGGCGTCCTGAGGTTCATCGGGATCACGATGGTGGGAGGGGTTCTAGCAACGATGGTGGCCGCCGTGATCGGTTATTACGCCGCCATCATCACCTATCGCTTCGGCTTCGACCCCGACAACCACACAATCCCGCTCGTCACCAGCGGGATGGACCTGCTGGGAGTCGTATGTTTCGTTGTCGCCCTTGTCCTCTTCGGAGTAGCCTGAGCTCGATGGATCCAGCTCGCCGCCCTGCAACCGTCAAGGGCTTGCTCGCGGAGATCAAGGACAACTCCGAGCTGATGGTCGACCTCGCCTATGCGGCGGTCTTTTTCTCCGACGTCAAGCTGGCGCAGGAGGTCTCCCGGCTCGAGGAGCGGATGTTCGACTACCTGCACTCGCTCCGCAAGGTCAGCATCCTTGCCGCCCGCAGTCCCGAGGACGCGGAGCACATGGCCGGAGTGATCGAGATAGCCGCTGCGGTGGAGAGCATTGCCGACGCGGCCGAGGACATCGCCCGCGTGGTGTCCTCGGGCCTGGGAATCGTGGATGACCTGCGCCGGGACCTTCGCCACGCCGATGAGGTGGTCTCCAGGATCAGGGCACGCGAGCACGCCGAGGCGATCGGCAGCTCGCTGCGGGAGTTAATGCTTCCCGTGGAGGTCGGCGTTTGGGTGATCGCAGTGCGCCGGGGGGGCGAGTGGAACCTCGACCCGCGCGCCGACTACATCGTCTCCGCCGGAGACGTCCTCCTCATCAAGGGCCCGGAAGACGGCGTCGCCTTGGCGCGCGGGCAGATGGGCGCGCCGCCCCCGGAAGAAACGGAGGCCGAGACCGAGATCGTTCTCTCGGACCTCGACCGGGCAGTCGACCTGCTCGTCGAGATGAAGAACTCGGCCGAGGTGGCGGTCGGCCTCGCCTACACCGCACTGCTACTCAACGACCCTGCCCTGGCGGCCGAAGTCTCGAGCCTGGAGGAACGCTCCGACGCCATCCACGACGAGCTCGAGTCTTGGGTCCTGAGAAGCGCCCAGGAAGCGCGCAACCCCGACGACTTGCGAGGGCTGATCCGGCTCGCTCACGCCTCGGAGATGATCTTCGACTCCGCCCGGGAGATGACTCGCTTGGTGGAGAAGGGTGAGGAGCTGCACCCGGTCATCGCGGCCGCCCTGGTCGAGTCGGACGAGGTCGGCTTCGAGACCGTAGTGCAGAAGTCGTCTCCCGCCGATCTGAAGACTATCAAGGAGCTCCGCGTCGAAACCGAGACGGGCATGTTCGTGCTCGCCATCCAGCGCGGGCGGCGTTGGACCTACCGCCCGAAGGCCACCTTTCAGCTCGAAGCCGGTGATCGCATCATCGCAATCGGGCCCGCCGAGGGCGCCGATGAGCTCGACGAGCTGGTCGGGATGCGCCGTGAGCTGGCGGAGGCTTAGTGCACCTTCCCGTTAATCCGGTGCGGAGCACATAGCAAGCGACTCGATCGGGCATAGTAGGGCTCGATCGGGCATAGTAGGGAGCGACAACGTCCCAGGAGGTCGCTATGCGCAAGAACGTACGCCAACCGGACGGATCGATTCCCCAGAAGCCAAGCATGACCCAGAACCTGGGAGCGCTCGTCGCTGGGATCCTCGCCGTCAAGCTCGCCACCTATGTGACCGTGACCGCCTGGCGCCTGGCAACGCGTGAGGACCCACCGCAGATGGACGAGGCCGTCGGTGCGCTCAAGAAGGCGATCTGGATCGCGCTGATCGGCGCCGCAACGGGGGCAGCCCGGCAGACCGTCCGCGATTTCATCAAGCCGCCCACCACGGGCGTCGCCTAGCCTTTTTGGGGTTTGGGGGCCCCAGCGAGCAGTTTTAGGGGACTCAGGAGTCCCAAAAGGGCACCGAGAGGCGCTCAAAACGCGGGGGTCAGAACAGGGCGGGCTCGAACTTGCGCTCGAATCTAAATGCGCTCAAGTCGTGCTCGGTGCGGCCGTCGACGGCGAGCTCGGCGAGGATCTTGCCGAACACCGCGGCGAACTTGTAACCGTGAGCCGCGCCCTGGGCCACGTACACGCCGGGGCTCCCCGGCACCTCGTCGATCACGAAATCCCGATCGGGCGGCATCGTGTAGAGGCAGGTCTTCGTGCGGATGATGTCGCCGGACGCATCGGGAAGATGCTCTGAGACGAAGGCGGCCACCCGTGACAGCGCTGCTTCATCTACCTCGAAGGTCCTCGACCTTGCCGTGACCTCCGAGCCCCCGACGTCTTGGCCGATCTTGATGCCGGCCTCCCCAAAGACGGAGATGCCGTAGAAACAGGGATCGCCGAGCCAGATCCAGACCGGCATCCGCTCGGGGCCGAACTCATCCGCCGGCGCCCTGAAGTAGGTCACCTGCTCCTGAGTCACCCGCAAGGGGAGGCTCACGCCCAGCGGGGCGAGCACCTCGTTCGTCCAGGCATCGACCGCCACGATGAGCTTGCGGCCGCGATAGCGCGTGTCGCCGGCGGCCACCTCTATCTCTCCATCCGAGACGGAAATCGATGTGACGGGCGTCCGCTCCAGCAACGTGGCGCCGTGACGGCGCGCCAGCTCCGCGTGCGTGGCATTGCACAGTGCCGCCGGAGCGATCCCCGCGTCCTCCTGGAAGAGACCCGAGACATCCTCTGAGAGGCGGAATTGGGGCCACCGGCGCATGATCTCCGAGGCATCCAGGAGCTCAAAGGGGACCCCTTCCTCGTCGAGGCTCGAGGAGTAGCTGGAGAGGTCCTCGCCGGTGTCTGCGGGGCTGAGATCGAGCCCTCCGGTGGTGACGAGGAGATCGCGGCCCGAGTCCTCCTCGAGATCCCGCCACGCGGCGAAGGCCCCCTTGGCCAGTCGGACGTAGTCGGGAGCGTGATAGGAGAGCCGGACGATGCGCGAAAGGTCTTGCGAGGCGCCGTTGTCGTGGCCCAGCTCGAACTGCTCCAGCCCCAGCACGTCAGACCCCGCCCGGCGCGCCAGGCGGTAGGTTGCGGCGCTGCCGATTCCGCCGAGGCCGACAACGATGTACTCGTAGTCCGTTCTCATGCGGAGCTGTGCTGGTGGTACTCGTAGGCCGACATCGGCTTGCTCTCAGAGCGCCATTCCCGCACCTCCGCGGGGGCCTTGCCGAGCGCGACGGCCATTGCCTTGACGTGGGACGCCACCGAGCCGCAGCACGAGCCGATGTAGTCGATCCCCATCGCCTGCGCCTCGAGAGCAAAGTCCGCCATCTCGGCCCGGGCCAGCTGCAGGGGGTCAAGCCCGAGCGGAAACTCGGGCAACGCGGTGAAGTCGGGGTTGTGGTCCGGAGTGCGGAAGGCGACCGGCTGGCACGCAAGGGGGCCGGATACGGCCTCTCGCATCTCCTTCATCAGGGGCAGTGTGTGGGCGGGATCGCGCAAGCAGTTCAACCCCACGACATCGGCGCCTGCATCTCGCAACTTGCGGGCGCAATCGGCGGCCGAGTCGCCTTCATAAGAGTGTGGCTCCTTCTCGAACGACATCGTCGTGACGATCTCAAGCCCCGCGTCCTTGGCGGAGCGGGTGGCAATCACGGCCTCGCCCACGTAGGTGAACGTCTCCGCCACCACGAAATCGATCCCGGCCTCGAGCTGTACCTCGAGCTGGCGATCGAACACCGATCGCACGTGCGCTTCGTTGGCAGGGTCGGAAGGATCGTATTCCCAGGTCAGGCACAGGTTACCCGCCACCAGCGCGTCGCCCTCCGAGGCCACAGAACGGGCGATCTCGACCGCCGCCCGGTTGAGGTCCGAGACTCTGTTGCCCAGTCCCACCGTGGCGAGCTTCTGGGGGCTGGCATAAAAGGTCAGCGCCTGGAGCACCTCGGCGCCGGCCAGCAGGAACTCGCGATGAAGCTCCTCCAGAGCGGAGGGATGAGTGAGGCTTACCTCCGGCGTGAACGGTCCCGCCTGGACGTACCCGCGCCGCTCCAGCTCGAGCAGGTAGCCACCGTCTCCGAGCACCACGCCGTCTCTCAATCGCTCCGTCAGTGAAGCCCTCATTTCTCGCCCCCTTGTAGTCTTTTTCGGCTTGTCTTTGTCGACCGGGCTCGGTCCCAAATCCGCACTGCGACCTGAATTACACAGTCTTGTGGCATAAGTTTCCTCTGTACGCGACCGTGACTGCTGGGGTAAGCTGCGCTCCCAGACCAAAGCACCCCACCGGGAAGCTACAAGAGCCCCCGAACCGCCGGGAGATGCGATGCTAGCAGTGGTGCTCGTACTGATTGCCCTCACCGTGATCTGCGTCACGCTGGTGATCTCGGGAGGCCACGCCCGCTACGAGAAGCTGGAATACCTGCTCGACGCGAGCGGGCGAAGGGGGCGTGACTCAGGGTCAGCGTGACTCGGGTCAGCCTGAATCGGGCCGCGGTCAGCCCGGCTTGATGACAATCTCCAGTTGGGCGTATGCCCGCCTTAGTGCCTGTTCGACTTCCGCGGAGCTCCCCCCGGAGGCAAAGAGGAACCCCAGGTAACGATCGCCCTCGGGCAGCGGCCGTAGAGGACGCCCTCGCGCGACGGTGATCTCGAGACCATCTATCCCCGGCACCCGCCCGGCCTCCTCCACTCCCCGTACCTCTTCCAGGATGCCGGACTCGGGTATGGGCAGCATCATCACTCCCGAGGCGTTGGGCGCTCGTTCGAGGTCTTCGATGGGCAGGTCGAGGGCATGTCGCAGCAGAAGCTCCTCCAAAGAAATACCGAGCCCGAAGCGCAGTGAGCGGGAGCAGAGGCCGCCGATGGAGCGGGCGGCCATGTCGATCACCCAGACCTCCGAGTCGTGGAGGCGGACTTCGGCGTGAACGGGCCCCTCGCTCAGGCCCAGCGCCGCGGCCGCGTCGGCGCAGCTGCGGGCGATCTGTCGCCGGATCCCGGTGGGCCGGCGCGATGGCGTCACGTAGATCGTCTCTTCGAAGAAGGGGCCCACGAGAGGATCGGGTTTGTCGAACAGCGCCAACACCTCGAGCCGGCCTCCCCGCAGCAAGCCCTCGAGCGCCAGCTCGGGGCCGGGCACGTAGGACTCGATCAACAACGGCCCGGCCCTCCCCTCCTCGGTGATGATGGCCCGCACCCGGGCGGCGGCCGCGGCTGTGGCCGGCTCGTCGTCGGCCCGGATGACACCTCGGCTGGCCGCCATCGAGAGCGGCTTCAGCACGCAGGGCCAGCCGACCTCGGAGGCCGGGCCCACGGCATTTTCTCCCCCTTCGACGAGGCGAAACGAGGGCTGGGGCAGGCCCGCCGCGGACAGGGCGCGGCGCAGCTTCGCCTTGTCCCTGGTGGCGGCCACCGCCTCGACTGGATTGTGGGCCAGCCCCAGCTCGGAGGCCGCCATCGCCCCCGCCACCACTCCCTCGTCGTCGACCGGGACGATGGCGTCGACGGGCTCTCTTCGGCAGTAGTCGATGAGGCGTTGGGCGGCACGCTGGGGACGGGAGAAATCGACGACCAGGCTTTCGGTTTGAAGCGCAGGAGCGATGGCGAGGCGATGGTCGGAGGCAATCACGGTCTCGGCCCCCAACGAGCGCGCCGCGGCGACGAAGTCTGCGGCCCGGTAGGTCGCACTGGGAAGTAGAAGGAGAACGCGAGCCATGCGCCTATGATCGCGTCATAAGCGTTGTAGAGAACGTGCCATTCGCCTATGATCGCGTGATGAGCGTCGTAGAGAACGTGGTGGTCGTCTCCAAAGTCGCCCGCGACATGGTGCTTGCGGCCCGCTCCGGACAGGAGGGGGCCGAGTCGTACGGACTGTGGGTCGAGGTCACCGGCAACAACGGACCCGAGTACACCTACGAGCTCTATCTCCACCCGCTCGAGTACGCATCCTCGGACGACCTCGTCCAGCACCACGACGACCTCTCGGTTGTGATCGTTGCCGACAGCGTGGACAAGCTTCGCGGTGCCTCGATCGACTACGGGAGCGGTCCCCAGGGAGAGGGTTGGGTCATCGACAACCCGAACCGCCCTCAGGCCCTGTTGAGCATCGGGAAGTCCCCATCCATGGGAGCTCCGGCGGGGCCGTCGGCACCGTCAGGCGGCGACCTCTCGAGCGAGGTCGCACAGAGGGTGCAGCAGGTGCTCCACGAGCAAATCAATCCAATGATCGCGGCGCACGGGGGCCGGGCAGATCTCGTGTCGGTGGACGGGAGCCGTGCCTACCTGCGTCTGGGCGGAGGCTGCCAAGGCTGCGGCATGGCAACGGTCACCCTCAGCCAGGGCATCGAGGTGGCGATCAAGGAGGCGGTCCCGGAGATCACCGAGGTCGTCGACGTCACCGACCACGCATCGGGGACGAACCCCTACTTCGAGTCCTCGAAGAAATAGCGAGCTTTTTTCCCGTTCAGCAAGGCGCACCCAGACCTTCATTGGTAGGAAACACACGTATAGCGTCGGTCTCGTACCAAACCCCGGCCGAATGCAGTATTCTGGACTCGATGTTACTCCTCGCCTGACTTGTCGCCCCTGCGTCCCGCGCCCCTCCCGGCGCGACCGGTAAGCGCGCACCCCTTTTCCTAGCGACCCCGAGGAGCAGCAGATGTCCCGCACCGCCACAATCACGTCTCTCGCCACGTCCGTATCCGAAGTGAATATCGGCGCGCCCGCGGTCGAGGTCTCGAATCTGCGCAAGGAGTTCGTGCGCCGGGACCGGCGCCGAGGGCACCCCCGCAAGCGTCGCGTGCCGGCGCTAGTCGACGTCTCGTTGCGGATCGAGCGCGGTGAATGCGTGGCGATCCTCGGCCAGAACGGCTCCGGCAAGTCGACCCTCGTTCGCCTGCTGTCCACCCTGCTTCTGGGTGACGGCGGCACCGTCCGAGTGTTCGGCTACGACGTGTTCTCGGAACCACGCCCGGTACGCAGGCTAGTCAACCGAGTCTCGGTCGAGGCGTCCTTCTTCAAGAAGATGTCTTCGGTCGAGAACCTCAGCTACGCGGCACGCTTCTACGGCATACCGGCCTCTGAGACCCGCGTGCAAATACCCGTGATCCTCGACCGGGTCGGATTTCCAGTGGAGCGACGCAACGAATCCATGGAGAACCTGTCGCGCGGCATGCAGCAGAAGGTGTCCCTGGCGCGCGCGCTGCTGACGTCGCCGGTGCTGTTGCTGCTGGACGAGCCCACAACGGGCCTGGACCCACGCTCCAAGCTCGAGGTGCAGGAGTTCATTCGCGAGATAAGAGTGGCGCACGACGCGACCATTCTGCTGTGCACTCACGACCTCGCAGAAGCTGAGGCACTCGCCGATCGGGTCGGCATCCTGCATCGGGGTGAGCTCTTGGCCATGGAGCCTGCACCAGATCTCAAGAAGCGCTACGGCGCATCGAGTCTGGAACAGGCCTTCTTCAGCGCCACCGGGCTCAGCTTCGAACTCGAAGAAGACGACGACGATTGGAGGGAGTAATGCCAGGCTCAGCCGCAACGGTGCGCGCCGAGCTAATCGGACTCGCCGGAATTGTTGAGAGGAACGCCTACCTCGTCAAGCGCTACGCTCTGTGGGAGGTGGCGTTCTTTGTATGGACGGTGGCCAACACGCTCACGATCGTGTTCATCGCCGAGGGCGTCGAAGCTTCCGGTGGGAGCCTCGACGTCAACCGGCAGACCACGGTCCTGCTGATCGGCGCAGTCATCTGGGCATACCTCGGAATCATCTTCGAGATCCTCACCGAGACGGTGGCGTGGGAGCGCTGGGAGGGCACGATCGAATACACGTTCATGGCGCCTTTGTCGCGCTCGGTGCACCTGTTCGGGATGGGAATCTTCGCGGTGGCTTACGGCGTGGCACGCGCAGGGCTGTTGTTCGGCGTGATCGCTTTTTTCTTTGATTTGGAGATGCCGCAGGCGAACTTTGTTGCCGCGCTCGTGGTCCTGGGAGTGGCGTCGGTCTCGTTCATCGGCATCGGAATGATGACGGCGGTTCTGCCGCTGATCTCGCCCGAGAAAGGGACCCAGCTGGGTTTCATTGCTCAAGGAATGCTGTTGGTTGTGTCAGGCGTGTACTACAGCGTCGACGTGCTGCCCGAGCCGATGCAATGGCTCGCCACGATCTCACCCGCAACCTACGCTCTCGAAGGAATCCGCGATGCGATCCTTGAGGGAGCCGGCGTGGGTGATCTGTGGAGCCAGCTCTGGCCGCTGATTGTGATCGGCGCGATATCGATTCCCTTGGGCTTGGCCGTGTTCCGGCGCGGCGAGCTCTACGCCAAGCAACACGGGAAATTGAAGCGCTCGGGCTGATGATTCAGAAGGTTCGCTACGCCGCGACCATCGAGGGCGTTGACTGGACGCGCGTCAAGAAGGATCTAACGGCCGACGACTTTGACAATCTCCGCACTCCAGACGAGCTCGAAACCTCGTTCGCCAACAGTCAAGCCGTCGCTATCGCATGGAGCGGCATGCGCGTGGTCGGCACCGCGCGCATGCTCGCCGATGGAGTCTGCAACGCCTACTTGATAGACGTGTGGACGCTGTCGAGCCATCGGCGCCGGGGAATCGGGAGCACGATGGTCCGGACGCTCCTCGACACGGTGCCCGGCCACCACGTGGGCCTGTTCACCGAGGAGCACGAGACCTTCTACCGGAGTCTCGGCTTTGGCCTGGAGCGAGGAGGGATGTCGCGGGTGGTAGGTCGCTGGCTCGGCCGCTATGAGCCGAGGGCCCGTGCCGATGCTTAGTGCACCTCCCCATAAATACGGTGGCATTCGAACGCCTCTGCATCCCCGCTCGCGGCGTGTCTCGTCGCTCACGTACCTTCCAGGTACGCATCGCTCCTCGCGCCTGGCGAAACGGCTCCGCCGAGGTCGGAATTGGGATTCAATCGGGGCGCAGTGACGCTCTCGGTGCGCACCGTATTTCCGGTGCGGAGCACTTAGCCGCCGTTACCGGCCTCTCCGCAGGTGCGACGCCCTCTGGCTCAGCTTCTCTCGCATCTCCGTCAGATCGACGACGTTGGCGGCCACCGCCCGTGCGGCATCTACGAGCAACCGCCCCAGCCTCAGCCTGGACGGCCACGGCAGCGACGACGGGCCGGCGGCTCCCATGTTCGCCTTGCGCCAATCCCCGGGGCTCCGAGCAGTGACCTCAGCCGACATCAGCTCGAGGGCGCCGGGGTCGTAGCCCGTGTCTGCCAGGCCCTCGGGAAGCCACGCCTCGATCGAGGCATAGCCGAGGAGAAAGTCGCTGCGCCTTATGTCGCGCTGCAAAAAACCTCCGAAATCGCCGAAGAACTCGCCGGCCAAGAGACGCGGCACCTCATCTTCGTCGTCTTCGGTGAGCTGGCGGGGAGTAATGACGTTCAGGTCGACGATCTCCTTGGCGCCGAGTCCTGAGACCGCCTCTATCGCCTTAGTCAGAAGCTCCTGAGCCGAGGCCGCCTCCGCGCCGACGGAGCTCGTATGCACCCTCTCCTTCGGCGATCCGGCCTTGTCGGCGTCGACCTCGTGGAGGAAGTCGCGCAAGGCCATGGTGGCGGCGTCGGAGAGCTGGGGAGCGAGCGTCTCGGTCAGCGCCTGCGCCCAAGCCAGGCGGGCATTCGCCTTCTCCAAGCGCAGAGCGTCGTCGTAGACGACCTGAGCCGGCACGATCTCGAGTGCCCGGCTGAGGCCGTGCAGCCACTTCGGAGAGTTCTCGGGATCACCCCACGAGAGCGCTCCCGAAGGGTCTTCGGAGCGGGGGTCGATAAGGACCAGCGCCCGCTTGTAGGGGCGCTTATCGCCGGTCTGCTCGTCGATCCAGCGGGCCGTGGAGAGTAGGCGTCCGAGAGGATTGGATTGTCCGAGGCCACCGTCCGTGTACCACAGTTGCTGCGACGAGGGGAAGTTGTCGATCCCCAAGGCGGCATAGACGCTCTTGTCGGCGCTGCGATCCAACAGTGTCGGTCGGAAGGCCCCGGGATGGGAGGCGGAAGCGAGCACGTAATCGAGCGGAGCGGTGCCCTCCGGCTCGAGGATCTGTTGGGGGCCGGCGCCAGCCTCGAGCATGAACCTGCCCCAGTCCGAATAGGTGACGGCCGAGAAGGAGGTCGTTCCTCCCAGCGAGCTCACCTTATAGGTCAGGCCCTGCAAGCCGGTCAGCGCCACGTGCAGGCCCAGCGGCGAAGACTGGGCCTGGTTCGAGTGCCGATCGTTGCTCCACAGGAAGTCGATAATGTCCTGTCGCAGCCGGTCGAACGACAGCAGCCCCTCGCCGGCCTTGCGCCTCATCAGATCGAGGTTGACTCGCTCGACCCACGCCTCATGCAGAAAGTCGAGGGGGTCGAGGCCCTGGAGCTGGGCATAGGCACCCAGCAACGCCACTAGAGAGCCGGCCGAGGCACCTCCCACCGCATCCACCACGACGGCGCCGGGGAGATCTCTTTGCAGGCGGCGCACGCCGGTCAGCAAGGCTGCGAAGGCGCCCGCCTCGTAGGCACCCAGAGACGCCCCGCCCGAAAACGACACGCAGATCCGCAACTGCTCCTGTGCCCCTGGGGCCCCGGCCATCGCCCTCCCGTCCGGCTTCGCGTGCGAGCCACCCGCCTCCGTACCTTCGCCTCTATCCTCCCCTGTGATGTAAGGTTACATCATGTCGCGACGCACCCAGATAACGCTCACCGATGCCCAGTACGAGCGCCTTCGTTCGCAATCTCAGCGCACCGGCGCCTCCCTGGCGGAGTTGGTGCGCAGGGCAGTGGCGTCGGTCTATGGGCCCGCCGAAGACGACGGCTCGGAGCAGGCGCTCGAAAACAGCTTCGGAGCGTGGGCGAAACGCGATTTCGATGGTGCCCGGTACGTTGAGCGCCTCAGGCGGGGGATGGCCGACCGGCTGTCCGGATGACCGTTGTAGTGGACACCTCGGTCCTTATCGACCACCTCAAAGGCGATGATCGGGCGCGTCGGCTACTAGCTGCCGGGCGGCGGCGAGGAACCGCCTTGTGCGCCTCAGTTCTGACCAAGGTAGAGGTGCTGTCCGGCACCCGCGACAGCGAGATCGGACCCACTCGAAGTCTCTTGGGGATCCTCCAATGGATACCGGTCTCCGACGAGCTGGCCGAGCGCGCGGGCGCGCTCGGCCGGGAATATCTCAGCTCACATCCGGGAATCGACCCGGTCAACTTCGTGATCGCCTCCACAGTGGAGCGGCTCGATGCTCAGCTGTGGACCCTCAATCTGAAGCACTTCCCGATGATCCCCGGACTGGTCGACCCTTACCGACCTACGGGCGACCTCGGAAGCGGGGGTCGGTAGTCGATCGCGCCCTGGGCGCTCTGGAGGTCGGAATCCGTACCCTGACGCGCTCTCCGCGCGTTTGAGTACCGGCTTGGAGCTTGAGGCATTCAGGTCGGGTGCGGCAGACCGGCCCCCCCGCTTCACTTGCTGCGGTGGCAGCCGTGATGGTATTCCTGAGGCGACCGATCGAGCGGGAGGGGTGGCATGACCAGATTCAGTTACGTGCAGGTCCCGGCCTATCCGGTGAACGATTGCATCGACATGATCAAGCTGGCGGACGACCTCGGCTTCTACGCCTGCTACTCGGTCGACGAGACTTACCACAAGGACATGTGGCTGCTTTTCGCGGCCGCCGCCGACAAGACCAGGAACATACGCCTCGGCCCCAACGTGACCCACGTCATCCTGAGAGAGCCGACGCTGATCGCACAGCAACTCGCCACCCTCGACGAGCTTACCGGGGGCCGGGCGGAGGCCGTGGTCAGCTTCGGCAACCTCGTCATGCTGGCCCAGTACCACGTGGCGTGGCAGGGCTCGAAGCCTCTGTCGCGCCTCAGGGAGGGTCTCGAGGTCATGCGGACCTTTCTGGACGAAGGCACGATCACCTATGAGGGCGAGTTCTTCAACTACACGGGCATGTTCACAGCTGCCCGTCCCGTCCAAGAGCACCTCCCGCTGAAAGTCGGAGCCATGGGAGGGCCGAAATCGTTCGAGTTCGCCGGCGAAGTCTCGGACGGGATGCATCACGCCTGCGGGTACTCGCGCGAGAACTACGACTATGTCGTCAAGCATGTGAAAGCGGGAGCGGCCAAGGCCGGTCGCGACGGTGACGAGCTCGACATCGGAGCTTGGCTCATCTGGTCCTGCGGGCCCGACTCGAAAGCCGCCAAGGAGGCGGCTCGGATCATGGCCGCGTTCTATATTCCCGCCATGCCTCAGAGCCAGGTAGAGCGCCACGGCATCGACTACGAATCGCTCAAGCCCATCACGGAGGCATTCGGCGCAGGAGACGTCGCCAAGGCCCTCGAGCTCACGACTCCCGAGCTTGGCGACCAGCTCTCGGTAGCCGGAACGCCCGACGAGTGTGTGGAGAAGCTCAAGAACAACATCATCCCGGCGGGCGTGAACCACGTCATTTGCTCGGTGACCGATCCTTATCTCGTGAAGCATTTCTCAGGTGCCGAGCTGAGCAATGTGCCCGATGTGCAGGGGCAGTTGCGCCTAATCCATGACGAGGTTATCCCCGCCTTCAACTAGGGCGACGTCCAACAACCCTGCTGCCCAGCGCGCCCAGAAGAAAGCCGAGGTGTGTGTGACTCAACATGAGACCAAGAGCGACGGGCAGCCGGCCGCGGACAACGGCCTTCAAGCCGAGTTCGTCGAGCGTTGGCGAGATGCTGCTTACAACTGCTACAGCTCAGGGCATAAATTCTGCCGCGAGGTGTGCCCGGTCATGCAGGTCACTCGTGACGAGGCACACACCCCCACCGCCTTTCATGCCAACATCGTCGCGATGGAGATGGGGCATCTCTCGGTAGAAGACGTGGCGCGCGACTACGTGCATTGCACCCAGTGCGGAGCCTGCGAACTGCGCTGCCCCAACACTTTGTTCACCGGCGATTTCTACCGTTTCCGGACGCGCACCGTCGAGGTCGTGCGGGCCATGCGAGCTCTGGCGGTGGACTCGGGAGTCGAGCAGGAAGGGTGGAAGCGCTGGGTCGAGCTCACCGATCGCTACCGAAGCGAGCCGGTGATGGGAGACGTGGAAGTCTCCCAGGACCATGTTGCCGACTGGGCGCAGGGTCTCGACATTCCGACCGGTGGCGAGACGCTGTTGTTCTGCGACTGCGAGGGAGCATTCTTTCGCACCTCGACGCCGCGCGCCGCGGCCAGGATCCTCAAGGCGGCGGAAGTGGAGTTCGGGCTCATGCAAGAGCAGTGGTGCTGCGGCGGACCTGCAGCCGAGATGGGCTACGTCGAGAAGGCACGCTCGTTCGCCGAGCACAACGTCGCCGACTGGAGGTCCGTTGGAGCCAAACGCATCATCGTCTTCGACCCTCACGACTACATCACTTTCACCGAGGACTACCCGCGCTACTTCGGGGACGACTTCGACTTCGAGATCGTGCTGATGGTCGAGCTCGTCGCCGAGCTTGTCCGCGACGGCAAGCTCGAGCTGTCCCGGCCGGTCGAGAAGACCGTCACCTATCACGATGCTTGCCGGCTCAACAAGCGCAAGGGCATCCACGAGGCACCGCGCGAGATACTCCGGGCCATCCCGGGCCTCACCTTCAAGGACGTCGACCATGTGACACAGTGGTCTTATTGCTCGGGGGCAGGAGCCGGCCTCGGCATCGAGCGCCCCGACCTCACTGCGGAGATCAGCCGCCGCCGCATCGAGCGCGCAGCGGAGCTGGAGGTCGATGCCCTCGTGAGCGCCTGTGTCTGGTCCGAACGCCCCCTCTCCGAACAGGGGGGCAAGCGCGCCGAGCCCATAGAGGTTCTCGACCTGCTCGAGCTCGTGGCGCAGTCTGCTGGGCTCGATGATGAGGAGGTCGGATCGTGACTTCAGTGATGCTGTCGGATCCGGTGGTGGACGAGCTCGTCTCCATAGTGGGCCGCGATCGCCTCTTTACCGATCCCGCAGCTCGCTTCAACCGGGCCCGGGTTCCGGCGCCCTTCCCCGTCCATCGCTGGGCCGAGCACGTCCCCGACGCCGTGGTGCTCCCAGTGAGCGCACAGGAGGTGTCCGAGGTGGTGAAGCTCGCCAACCGGCACCGCATTCCCGTGGTGCCGCGCGCCGGCGGCACCGGACTGACCGACGGCGCAGTTCCGCTAAAGCACGGAATCGTCATCGACATCAAGCTCATGAACAAGGTCTTTGAGCTCGATTTAGAGGACCGTACGGTAACTGTTGGCCCCGGGATCAACATGTTGAAGCTCAACGAAGAGCTTCGTAAGCACGATGTGATCTATCCGGACGACCCAGCCTCTTATCCCTGCTCGTTGGTCGGAGGGCGCATCGGCACCAGCGGGTGGTCGTTGATCGGCGGACGCTACGGCCATACGCGTGACCTTGTGATCAGTTTCGAGTTGGTGCTTCCCACCGGCGAGATAGTTCGCGTCGGCGACGGAGGTGGAAAGAAGGTCCGCAAGTCATCGAGCGGATATCAGCTCAAGCATCTGTTCATGGGCCATCAAGGCACGCTCGGGATCGTGACCGAGGCGACTCTGGAGCTGGTGCCTAGGCCGGAGGCGGAGTTCGCTGCGTTCTTCTCATATGAGGACTACGAGAGCGCGTGGCGCTCCACCGGTGCGCTGGCTCGCTCTGGGTTGGCGACGTTGGCAGGAGTCGTCCTGTTCGACGAATGGAAGCTTCGCTACCTGCGCCGGGACGACGAGGCCTACATCCCGCAGCCGGACTCCGTCAGGGCGGTCGTTGCGGTAGCGATGTACGGCGTCGCGGACGAGGTCCGTCCGGCCGCCACGCGGATAATGAGGATCGGAAAGGACACCGGCGGGTCTTACCTCGGCGACGAAATCTCCCAGGGAGACTGGGCATCTCGCCACGATCGCTACGCAACGCCGTTGCACGGCCGGCTACCGGACCGCCAGGTGGCGCCGATGAGCTGGCACTGCGAGGATGCATCCATCAACTGGAGCCAGCTCCCCAAGGTGCGCGAGAAGTGGCATGCCCTCGTGAGCGACCTAATCGAGCGGCACCCGATCTTCGACGACTGGGGCATGTTCGCCTACACCAACGGCGCCTACAAGCCGTGGGGCGACTACCTCACCGAGATAGACGTTGGCATCTGGGAGCAGAAGCTCGACGACGAATCGTGGGAGGCGTGGGTGAACTGCAAGCGCGATATCGCAGCCGTCGCGCTTGAGCACGGAGGCTCTATGAGCGCTTGCCACGGCTCTTGCCGGGCGGGTGAGGTCGACCTGGTGCCCGACGAGCTGGGGGGCGGCTTCGAAATCATGAAGAAGATCAAGAAGGCTCTCGACCCCAACAACATCATGAATCCTGGAAAGTACCTGCTCGATCAGGCATACGAAGACGCAGGTGAGACGCCGTGATCGGCTTCAGGCTGGCAGCCCAGAAGCCTCCCGACGCGCAGGAGGTCAACGACGAGGTAGTAATGCGCTTCGAGCACGTCTACGAGGTCAACCCGGAGCTCATGACCGAGCACATCCAGCAGCACGATTTTCCGGCATGGGAGACAAAGCGAATCGGGGAAGCCCGCTGGGACCATCTCGACTGGATGCACGACCATTGGGCCGATCAACAGATCTCGGGACAGGAGCTGCTCGACGAAGGGGGCTGAGCCCGCGAGTGGAGTACTCAGCGGGCAACATTGAGCCGGTGACCACCTGTGGTGTGGTTGGGGGTACAGAGTTCGGCAGACGACCTGGCGGCGCCGCAGGCGTTAGCAGGATGTTCGCACAGAGACTCGGCGGTGAGAGGGACTCGACTCAGCACGAAGTCACTCCACCGAACCCACGTGAACAGAGGCTAACAGGCGTCCCTGCTCGCGCCTCGGCCGAACCCCTTTTCTAAGCAACCTTACCTATCAAGCGGGCCTCCTCCCTGCCGACGTTACCCACATAACTGCCAGTAATGAGCATCCGAGTCGCGCATGCCGAGAGGCCGAAACAATGAAGGAGTGTGCTTAAGTCCCGAGGACAAAGGACGAGACAAGGGCACGACGATAGCGCTTACCCTGCTGGTGCTGCTGCTGATAGGAGCAGTCGCCGGAATAGGAACCTGGGCGGCATTCTCCGACACAACGGTCAACACTGACAACAACTTCGTGGCCGGGTCGGTGGACATGACGACAACGACGCCGGCACCGCGCTCTACAACAGCACCAGCAACGCAGACCCCGGCGACACCGACAGCGGGTGCATCGTAGTCACCTACAACGGCTGGCTCGACTCGACGGTGACGGACTACACGACCTCTAACACTCAACAACGACAACCTCGACGACTACACCACGCTCACGGTCACCTCGGGCACCGGAGCGGCAACGCCCACCGACTGTTCGGCGTTTACACCGACTGCGGCTACAGGCGACATCTACAACGGAACCTTGGCAAACTTCATGACCGCGAGGAACACCCACACCAACGGCATCCAGCTCAATGCCGGCGGCAACGCCGTGTGGTCCGCGGCAGAGACCGTTACCTACAAGTTCGAGGTGACGATCCAGGACAACAACCTCGCCAACGCAGGCAACGTCGACGACTCTGGCACCGGCTACACCACCTGATTGCATAGCTTCACCTGGGAAGCGCGTAACAACTAGCCTGATGACGGTTGACGCCTCGGTCCTCGAGGAGACAATCGAACGCTTTGTGCTCGCCCGGCGATGGATCAACATCGCCGGGCGAGCCTTGCTCGTGCTGCTCACAATGGCTCTCTTGGCACTCATCGTTCAGAGCGGATCGATGGAGCCGGCCATCATGACGGGCGACCTCATCGTCACTCGCATCGCGGCTCCCGCGACGGCTGAGGTGGGCGACGTCGTCACGTTCGAGGATCCGACTCGCGAGGGTGAGCTCGTCAGTCATCGAGCAACAAGAATCACCCCCGGTGAAAAGCGCTTCGCGTTCGTTACCAAAGGTGACGCCAACACGGGTGTGGAGCGGTGGAGGATACGCGCCGACGGCACGCTCGGCGTCGTCAAGGCCCGCATCCCCAAGGTCGGCTACGCCCTCGCGTGGAGCACAATCCCGCAGATTCGTATCGGGATGCTCTTTACGGCATGCCTGATCCTGTTGGTGGTCGCACTGCGCCGCATCTGGTCTTCTTGAGGGAAACGGCGAAATGGCCGCTGGGGCCCGCTGGGGCTGGCTGGGTAAGGGCCAGGACGCGGTTCGCTCGTCTCGAGTCAGGATCGCGCTCACCCTCCTAGTAATTCTCGCGCTTGGGGTTGCGGGCGGAGTAGGCACCTGGGCCGCCTTCTCCAACACCACGGTCAACTCCGGCAACGGGTTCGCTGCAGGCTCTGTCGACCTCGACGACAACGATGCGGGTTTGGCGATGCTGTCGATCACAAATGGGACTCCGGGAGCCACCGACACGTCGTGCGTCCGAGTGACCTACAACGGGAGCCCCGCATCTAGTGTCCGGCTCTACGGGACCACGAGCGGCTCGGGCCTCGATCCCTATCTGAATCTCGTCGTGACTCGCGGTTCGGTCCCGGCCGGCACATTCGATTCCTGCGCGAGCTTCACCGCGGACGCGACCAACTACATCGGCGCAGGCAACGGAGTCATCTTCAACGGGACTCTCCAAGGCTACGCCGATAGCTATGCGGTCGGCCTCGTCGACCCAACCGGAGCGCTCACGCGAGGTAGTGCGTGAGGTAACAGCCCCGCGCACACAAGCTGAAGCCGAGTACACCGCGCAACTTGAAAAGGAAGCAGCGAGCGAAGCGCTAATGTCTTCCACGATTGCTGCCGCTGCGCTCAAGGCGGGTGCTCAGTGGGAAGAATCTGAACCGCACCGTAGCTCACCATTTCCGATTGACGCCAAAGTAATGTATGAGGGGCAGTTAGAGCGTGCGCAGCGGGTGGGAATGACAGCTTGCAGTGGCCCCACCGTGACAGCTTCATTTGGCCCCACCTGCGCCATCGGTAGGTTAGCCGGGAATCACCCCCGAAACCAGCCCCTGAGAGCCACGTAGAGCCTCGGTCTCTCATCGGGCGCAGTTAAGGACCGGGAATCCCGGATCATTTCAGCTCTTCTTGCGGCCTCCCTTCCGGGTCCTCTGCTCCATTGTCTTGCGGAACCGCCACGACTCGGTCCCGGTCTCGATGATGTGGGCTTTGAACGTGAGGCGGTCGACGATGGCCTTGCAAAGTCGCGGCTCGGGGAACACTGTGGTCCATTCCGAGAACGGGAGGTTGGTCGTGATCACGGTGGCCGCGACCTCGGCGCGAGCATCGATCACCTGGAACAGAAGTTCGGCCTCGTGCTGCTGAAGGGGGACATAAGCGAGCTCGTCCAGCACCAGCAGCTCCATGCGCCCGTAGCGCCCCGCCACCCGCGTCAGCTGTCGCTGATCGCGAGCCTCGACAAGCTCGTTGACGAGGCCGGCTGCAGTCACAAAACGCACACGCCGGCTCTGCATGCATGCGGCGATCCCCAGCGCGCTGGCGAGATGGCTCTTTCCGGTGCCCGGCTCGCCGATGAAAATAACCGGCTCGCAGCGGTCCACGAAAGCGCACGTGGCGAGGTCGTAGATCGTGGCCGCGGGGATATGCGGCGCCTCATCGAAGGAGAAGTCGTCGATGGTCTTCGCGCGCGGGAACTTGGCTTCTCTCATTCGCCTCAGGCGGCGCCGGTCGGCGCGGTCCTCGAGCTCGGCCTCCACCAGCGCCCACAGGTAGGAGAGATGGGTCTGTTTGGCGCGCGCTGCCTCGTCTGCGACCGCAGCCGCACGCCCTCCGATCGTGGGCAGGCGAAGCTCCTTGCACGCCGCCTTGATCGACGCTTCGAGTGCCTTGTCGCCGGTCGTGGTCACCGCCCCTCCTCTTCTTCCAACAGAGCGTCGTAGGCCGAGACACCGCTAGGCGGCCGGTCGTAGCGGCTGAGCTCGCCGACGTCTAGGACCAGGGCCTCTCTGGGGGGCGGGGCGATGATCTGTGTGGCGATGAGCGCCACGGTTCCGGGGTCTGCCGTGCCGACCTCGAGCGCGTAGTCGACGGCACGCTCCACCACCTCCCTCGGGTGTTTGCGAAGGAGCAGCAGCACCTCGATGAAGGCGCGCGTTCCGGCCTTGTCCCCGTGCCGGCCTCGCATCCTCTGCCACAGCTCCTCGTAGTCCTGGGGGAACTCCCCGCGCTGTCGCGCCTGGTGCAGGGGCATGGAGCCGGGGAACGCTCCGGGCTTGTCCAAGAGCAGCTCCAGGTAGTGGTCCAGCACCAAGCGCTCCTGGTTTCTCAGGTGGAGCCGCTCATGGGCGGCGACTAGCCGGCCCTGGTAGCTGACCTCGACCTCCAGCGGGGTTGTGCGCACCGATACCTTGGCTGCGATGAGGCTCGCCGGGACCGAGTAGCGGTTGGTCTTGACCTTGACGCGCGACTTCTGGTCGACGATCGGCGCGGAGATCTCTGAGACCTCGAAGCGCTCCTGGGGAAGCTGCTTCAAGAACTCGCGCTCGATCTCGTAGTCCTCTGCGAGGGTGGTGGTCTTGGTCTCGATCCTGCGGTTGAGGTCCTTGATGCAACATGCGCGCAGATAGGTGTTGAGCTCCTCATAGGAGGCCATCTCGGGCACCGGAACCAGCCAGCGCCTCCTGAAGCGCCCGACCTCGCCCTCGACGCCGCCCTTCTCATGGGCGCCCTCTATCCCGGGCGTGGTGAAGGACGACTCGAACAGGTAGTGGGACCTGAACGCTATGAAGCGGTCGCGCTCGACGCGTCTGCCGCCGCGCAGGATCTTGGCGACCGCCTCGGTGAGATTGTCGAAGCGCAGCACCTTGAAGACGCCGCCCACAAACTCGAGCCCGAGCGCTATTCCCTCCAGGAAGGCCGACTGGTTCTTTCTCGGGTAGGCGGTGTGCAGGGCGGCGCCGGAGAACTCGGAGCGCACCAGGATGATGTTGGTTCGCTCCCGTCCCCAGGAAAAGTCGACCTCCGCTTCGTAGAAGTCGACCTCCCCGGCGCGTGCAACCTCGTGATGCTGGGGCACGTAGCCCTGGAGCCCCACACCCAGCTGGCGCTTTTTCGCCCGCACATAGGTGCGCACCGCCGTCTCTGAGACGTCTGCGCCACGCTCCTCGCAGAGGCGCTGCCAGATGCGGCGCGCGGTGTGGCGCTGCTTGCGCGGCGCCTTGCGGTCGGCCTCGAGAATCGAGTCGACGAACGCCTTGATCTCAGGCGTCAGCTTCGGTCCCACCCGCTCGGGGGACTTGTGCTCGGGGGGCACCGCCGAGCGCAGCGCCTGGCGCACCGTGCGCCGGTGGACGCCGCGCTTGCGGGCGCTCTCGCGGATCGACAATCCGGCCTCGTTGTCCTTACGCCGGGTCGGAGCGGGGCGCTGTGTCGCCGTTGCCGACGATCAGTTTCCCCGCTCCGCACCTCCGAACCGGACTTGAGACTTGCGCCTCATCCGGCTCTCCACAAGCGAACCGATGGTCGTCATACGGACAGACTCTCCTGTAACCGACCCAGAAACCCGGCCTCGTCGAAACTCATCTGGCGAACACCAGGAGTCCTCGACTTGACCTCGTCCCAAGGCGTTGCAATCTTGGAACCCCGGTAGCGATAGCGAATGATTCGCATCTTTGCCGGGTTGTAGAGAACCTGACCAGCCTCCTGTGGCGATCCCGGCAGCTGGTAACGCCGCCACAACCACTTCCACGTCCTGCCCTGATGCTTCTTGCGAAGCCAGCGCACGACCCGCCACCAAACGTAGTTCCCCAAGTACGAGAACGTCTGGCTGGCGGCTGCATGCCTGAAGTGGGAAGCCCACCCTCGAAGAATCGGGTTGAGCTTGCGGATCAACACGTGGAGCGCCAGGTTGACCGTGCTCCTAGAGGTGAGAGCCTTCACCTTTCTTTTGACGGAGGCAAGCGCCTCGTCTGAAACGAAGGTGTAGACGCACGGCCTCTTGTTCTCTCGGGGCTTTCGCACGATGCGAAAACCGAGGAAGTCGAAGCCGCCGTCGATGTGGGTCAAGCCCGTCTTGGTAGCCGAGAGAACGAGACCCATCCGTGCGAGCGAGTCAGCCAGCGTTGCCATGGTGGCTTTCGCTTGCGCCTTAGAGCCTTTGACCATGACGACAAAGTCGTCTGCGTACCGGATCAACCGGCAGCTGGCTAGGCCCTTGCGACGCAGCTGCCTGCGCTCGTTAGGGGTTGCCTCAAACTCTCGGTCCAACGCATCCAGGGCCACGTTCATGAGCAAGGGCGAGATGATGCCGCCCTGTGGAGTGCCGGTGAGTCGCCGTTCGAGCCGACCCGCCTCAGTCATGACCCCGGCTTTCAGGAATGCCCGGAGCAACGCCAAGACCCGGCGATCGCCGGGTCGCCGTTCGACCCCGGCCATGATTGCCCGGTGATCGAGCCGGTCGAAGCATGCTTCGACGTCTGCCTCTATCACCCACTCGTACGAAGCCGGGTGATTGGCGAGGAGGACAATCTCTGCGATTGCGTCCTGGGTCCGTCGCCCCGGTCGATAGCCGTAGGACGAGGCGTGAAAGTCGCTCTCCAAAATCGGCTCCAACACCAGCTTCAGCGCCATCTGCACGACCCTGTCTCGCAGGGCGGG